>Ga0126342_10007884_pt1 | contig 19042 bp, 19 predicted proteins | sample Cyp1metagenome_FD_92528 | JGI IMG/M metagenome (GOLD analysis project Ga0126342, IMG submission 92528) | Coral microbial communities from Lord Howe Island, Old Settlement Bay, Australia - Cyphastrea 1 metagenome | ecosystem: Host-associated > Invertebrates > Cnidaria > Coral ... | reverse complement strand
TTCCCAATTCACTACCGGTAGCGAGCGTTCTAAGGGTTCCCAATTCACTATCGGTAGCGAGCGTTCTAAGAGTTCCCAATTCACTATCGGTAGCGCGTGTTAAAGGGGACCCAATTCACTACCGCTAGCGAGCGTTCTAAGGATGCCCAATTCAGACCAGTAGTGAATGTTGGTGGAGTGACCGTGGTGTCCAAAGATGCAAATATACAGTACCACCTTTTCAACTATCATAAAAGCAGGACAGACTATACTATATTATATATTATATATTATTATACTATTTTATACTATATCATATATATGCATGCATACATAGATGATCCACAGATGACTTGGATTTGTTTTTCGTCGTTTCTGTTCTTTTTGTGTGTGTCGAACCCGGTGGGTATTTCTTCCTAGAACCTTCCTGCAAGGTTTCTTTTCAAGTTGTAGCTGATAACATTGTGTTGTTAGATTTGTTGAATGCTCAATTTCTGAAAGGTGTCCGAAACATTTCCAAACATGTCAACACAAATGAATACCTCACAGGTGAAGCATATGTCTGTGTTCTCCAATTTGAGTATTTGTTCGGCCATTTGCCTGTGGAAGCAAGCCGGGCTATGTGCAACCGTTGGTCAGCTATTATCCCATTTTGTGTGTTTGCTACAATAGAGGGAACATCCTAAAACCATTGCTTTGTAACTAGCTTGTCTATGGTTTACGGTGGATATATCTATACTGACTTAAGCTGTTTTTTTGATTTTTTCATCAACAAACATCCCTGGGGGGAGGGGGCCAAGTTGTGGTGCCCCAGGCGCGCTGGAAGCGATCAAGAAAGTGGATGGCAGCGAGTCGGGAATGACTTGGAGGGAATGATCAATCCCAGTTGGCAACAATAATATTATAATAACAAAATTAATATTATTATAATCCCAATTAATTAATATTAATCACTATGAATTAGGTTATTATTATAATTCACTTGTGATCAGAAAATGCATATAGTTAATCCCAATTATCAATTCCTAATATCATTACTGGTTGGTGGTTTGGATTTTTAAAAAAAAATGTTTCCATTATCGTATTGGGAATGTCATCATCCCAACTGACTTTCATATTTTTCATAGGGGTAGGTATACCACCAACCAGATAATTTACCCAGATACATTGAAGAAATATCATCCCATCATAGCCATTCAGAACATGTGGCAGGTTTTGCGAACTTCTGAAAATCATAAAATGGAGAGAACACCTCGATGGCAGTAACAGCAATTGAAAACGGATGGGATGGGCATGACATTTTATGGCATGTATACTAGTGAACTTTGGTTTTTGGGGTGGATGGAGTTGTTTACGGTCATTTTACTCTGAGCTTGCAATTGCAAGTTGATGCAAGGTGATGTAATAGTTTTTCTTTTTGAACTTGGCAAAATCGTTTCCTGTCGCACATGTGTACTTTCCAAACTAATTGCAAGCTGTCTGAAAGGCAAAAGTCAGGAGGCAAGGTGGCAGGAGATCATCAAACCAGATTATACCCGGGGATTTTCAAGTCTGAGTTTCCAAAGTAGGCTGTATTCCAAAGGCTTGGTAAACATTGATGGATCAAACTCTGGGGGATACACTGGACAGAGAAAATCTCGTCAAACTTGTGATGCCATAGATCCGGTTTTTTAAATGTTCATCCCAGCAACTGACAATCTGAAGCCACGCACTCTTATTTGTCTTATTGTGTCATATCACTCATGGCTAGATGCCGCATAATTTTGGCTCCACTATGTTTGACATGACTTTAAATCATGCCCAAATGGCCCAACCTTTTCAACTAGTTTCAGGCTAGTGAATTATTATGATTCTGCCATTACATGTTTAAGGCACCTATTTCTGATGAATTGGAGATTTGTCTAGTTTTTTTTTCTAGTCCATATATTGGCTTTTACCACATGACCTCATTTGAAGCAGTAGGGATAACTATTCCATTTCATGGCCACACGTTTTAGGTTTGGTGATTTTTATCACTGTTATATCATATTATATCACAATTTAACACTAAGATTTGTGATATATAGTAAATGTGCGAATAACAAACTAACCAATCTTCATGTTTTGCCACTTGGTTTATGGCATTGGGTTTAGCACATGACCTCTGACCAGTCAGCTCAGGTATAGAGATCAAAGGTCGAAAGTTGCGGCTGCGTTGGGGTGAGAATGCACCCACCACACCAGAGGTGGATGAATTCCATCGGGCACCTGAGCGTTTCAAGACGCGACCCTGCTATGAGGTCTACAAGAATCTCACATGTCCAAGAGGTCACATCCAATTTGAGCTGAACAATGGTGAGTTGAAATTTGGATCGGGATATTTTCTGTTTAAAGAAATCTTGGGTGGATGGTGTCAACTATTATCTTCCATCTCTACTTGGGGATTGTAATCCTGCAGATTGACTACGTTCTGGGGATGAAAGCACCAATCAGTCTACCTAGACCCTCCAGGTAGCCACAAAAAATGATGTATCCCAATGTTTCTTGATGATTTTAGATTATTTTAGTTCTTCTAAATGTTTTTTTCGGGGGGGGGGGCTATTTTGGAGGGTCCCGGTACACCCGGAGTAGTCTTGATGTCCTTTTTTTGGGATGCCTTTACGTGGCAGGTGATGATTGCCCTTACGCACACTCGCAAGGGGAGATTCGCCATCCGCGGGATGAAGAGAAACAAGAGCCAAAGCCCATTGATCCGAAAGATTTGATCATTCGGGTCTTTATCCCCATTGACAAGTCTCTGGGTCTGTGAATATTTTTCATGCGCCGGCCGGGAACTTGACCCTCCATTTCTACCCCAAGAAAAATTGTCAAAGTATATGTATATCAAAGTATTAGAATGATGGTGGTAAAACCACCATGAATCATGGGTACAAATGGAGGGTCCAAGTTTATTTTTCTGTTGTTACTTCTTTTGGTTGGCCCCTTCAGCTATCTTTCCACACCATGTTGGCTTTGATCAATGCTGACGCTTGGTGGTTTCTACCAATCCGACGATATACTCGTACAAACTCATATGGGCATAGGTCATTCTGTTCAATCCCATTAATTAAGAACATTCAAAAAACACAACAACAGTTTGTTTATTTTAGGCATCATTGTTCTTTATTATTTTCAACATTATATAATTAAACAATATTAAACATAACCATCCCATATTTGCATTGCAAATTTGACCCTTTGGATTTCTCAGGGGACTGGATTGTCACACTTCAGGTTTGAGGGCGAGACGGAGGAAGCCAGGCGGCGAAACGCCTATTTGGCCATCCTGGGTCCGGGCGCCTCCAACGTGCGTGGCATCATGAAGAAGGCCAACTGTCGTTTGCATCTGCGTGGTGTTGGTGCACCCGGGTCCAAAGAATCCGAAGGGCTGCATCTGGTGGTGAATCCCAAGCTGGGTGATGGTGATGTGGTCACCCAGGAACAACAGGAGCTGGTGAAGCGAGCTGTGGATGATATCGTGGAGAATGGCAAGCTCCCCGATGCCATTGAGGTGCAGAAGAGCATCTCTAAACCCAACAATTCACACCAGGAGAGGTATCGCAGTCCCAGTTGCTTGGATTTTGTCGATGATTTGTTATGTTCCAAGTTTTAATAAGTTTTAGATATATGCTACATGTAATTACAGAACATTTCGGGAATCCATTGGAAAGATCTTATATAAATGCATTCAATGTTTATTTGTCATGGCTCCAAAGGTCGCAAGCGTTCCCCGAGCTACAAGCCACGTTCGCGGTCCCGGAGCGACCGCAGCCGCCGGAAGCCGCCGCGCCGGCGGAAGCAGCGCCGCCGGAGCGAGCCCCGGTCCGAGCCCAGAGAGGACCGCGACCGGCCCCGGGAGGACCCCTGGCGAGGTCGGCCGCCGCCGGGCCCCGGCTGGGATCCGCACCATCCGCCGCCGCACCTGCCGCCGCCGCACTGGGCACCGTATCCGCCGGCGCATAGTCCGTATCCGCCACCCATGCGGCCGCCGGCGGGCTGGATGGGGGCTGGATGAAGTGGAGAGCCTGTAAGGATAGGAAAAAGAAGAAGTTGGCTGCGGGATGGACCAGGAGGGATGGGGTGATTTGAGGTCAAAAACTGCGTCTGAGGACTTTTAAAGGCATATCATACTCCTGTTCCAATTAGAAATTGTTGTACGTTTTGTTGGTGCATCTCTGCCGGCATGAACTTTGAATGTCATCAGGCTCCCGAAGGTCTGCAGCAACTAGATGACTTAACATAAAAGCTTGGGTGGGTCCAGTGGTATCCCAAGGAATTGGATCGTTGGATGCTCCAAGTGGCAAACATCTTTACCAAAACTAGGTCAAAGATAAGATTCACGGCACCCCGCCGTACATTTTAGAGCCAAAACAAAAACGCAACTGATGTGTTCTCAAAGCTTTCCCTGCAACCGCAATTTGATGATCCAAACCAATTTAGCTAACTATGAATGATGCTTACATTCCCCATGAGCCCTCAATCTTCCCATTAATCCCTATTGAATCCCTATTAAATCCCTGTAAAATCCCAATTCCCCATGAGTTACCATGAAATTTCCAGCACATTTCTTGATCTCAACGGGGTCTCAAGGTCTTGGCTTTATTTCTGCCGAGGCTTTCAAAACCAGGCTGGCTTTCACAGCAACGACCCGCCTTGGAGGTGCCGATGATTCCTTCGGTGTTTTTATGGCTGTCCAAAAGATATATCCAATAGATATCCAATAAGGGGATGGGTCAAAAGCTTGTACCCCTTCTGTTCACATCAAAATAGCTGGTAAATGATGGTAAATGGATGTGCATTCTCCGAAAAAGAACATATTTGTAGGTATTGATCCATAGCCATACGTAGGTTTCCTGGGGGACTGGGGGGTACCAAAAACAATCACCATGAGTTATCTGAGTTTCAATTTTAAGTCATGGTCGAATGACTTGGATATTTGGATGGTTTGGGGTGCCCCTATCTTTAGGAAACCGCGATATATGAGGGATTTTCACAATCCATTAATGATGAGAAAATCCATGAAAATCCTACCATTCAACCAAATAAAATGCTCGGAAATTCATTGATCAGTCACTTTGATCCCGGGGGTACCAAGTTTATACTGTTTGCCCTCCGCTTATACCCCCAAAAATGGTAAACAAGTACGGACATGGTAAACCACCGTTTTAAGGGTACAAAGGGTACAGACGGAGGGTCTAGGAATGTATATTTTATATATATATATAAATATATATATATATATATTGATTCATAATAATTCATATGCTTGTAGTATGCACATGCAATTGGGAACAGCCCATATCCCAAGAACGTCTCATCTGTGTCTGGGTGAAGAGCGGGGCCCCCGATGAGCGGGGCCCCCGTCGGCCCTGGAGTTGTAAGTTGGTTTTGAAAAAACAAATTAACTATTATAGCTATATATAGCTATAGTTATAAGTTAATTATAAGTAAATAAATATAAATGTAAATATGTATATATATATACACATAAGTATCACAAACTATAGCGATTTGAGTTACAAACTTAGATATTTGGGGGGACCCACTCTGTAGAATTCTGAGATACCTTTTCAGGTTGGCCCAGAAAATGGCGGGCATGTTGCTTCCCACCTGCTTACAGCTGGACATGTATCTGGTAATCCATGCGGCAAAAGGCATCAGATCGCCTCCCCGCTGAGGTCAGTGTGGGCGATGTGCATAAGGACGTCTTGTGATTGGGAAAATGCTGAGTCAACCCCGCGATTTCTGGCAATTCCATTGGGGAAAACAATGATAAGCCATGATAAGTCATCATTTTTTTGGTTTCCCTATTTTCAATCAATTAGAAAAAACAAACATCACCAAACAAAATCATCCAGGAATTGCGGTTGTGACCGTCGAACTTGTATTTCCTCTTGGGGATGTGAACACCGGCACTAGATGAATGATCCCAAATACATTCCATGTTCTTTGCACTTGCTCCGTGACATATTTTGAATTTGCACCTGTGTCCTTCTTAGATTCTTGCATGTCTTACATTGATTCTGGGTATGGGTCATCATCCTAGAGATACACAGCCTGTGGCAGTGGTCAGCAGTCAATTGTGTGATTATTGCATCCAAGTGTTTGGGGCGAAGGGACTGCCATACCCACATCTCATCTTGCAAACATTTTGTTGAATGTATCAATCCGGGAGCATTTGCATTCATATTTGCATGGTTAACATAACTATGGAAAATCACCATGCTATGAATGGGTAAATCAACTATTTCTATGGGCCATTTGCAGAAAGACCCCGGCATTTCCATAACGGTTGGAGAAGGACAGCTGTGAAATGACCACAACAACCAACCCATGGAGCCCAAGGGCTCCCAGGAAACCGAACTGGGTGATTATGAGGAAGGTGCCCTGCATTGGGACATGGGATCCATGCACCAATGGCTGATATCCCACAATGGATTGTTTAAAATTGTTAAAAAAATGTTTAAGACTGTTGGAGGTTGTTTAAGACAACTATCAAGTAATCATCCCGCAGTGGATTGTTAAAGATTGTTAAACACCAAATCATTGCAATTCCTGTGCTCCATTGGAACCCTAATTTTTACCCAGGTCTGGAGAAGTTATGACGAGCTCACAACGGAACGTCACTGTGAATCATGGTTGGTAAGGGTAAGTATCCCAAGATGCAATTTTGCAGGTTGTTGAAATTTTTATCAGATGATCATTTATCAAGATTTATCCCAGTTTTTCTATTTGCCGATCTACGTTGCTGAAAAGAACCTTTGCAAGCTATCCAGAACTATACTCAAATAAATCAGGCAGATAGACCCTCCATTTGTACCATCAAAATTGTGTTTTACTCATGGTTTCGTACTTTTTACCATATTTTGGCCGTACTTTTTGCGGGTCTAGAGTCTAGACCTCAAAAAATCAGGCAGAGCGATGTTCAACATGTTCCTGGAGCCTCCAAATACCACCAAAACCATGGTTTTTCCTACTGCGGATGCTTGCGAAATCCCGCACCACCAAAAGAATGGTTTTTCAACCCAATCATGAGATGTTTACCATCCATCAACTGGTGGATGCCGCAACCATCGGCACCACGGGACGGTCAAACGGTTTCCCCGGTTGCGACGTTTTTTGAGGTGCTGCTTCAGCCTCCAAGGTGCAGACCATGGGGGGGTTGGGTGGTTTCCAAAATATGGTCTATACCGATTAACCATGGTTAAAGCATGGTTAGACCGACTTAACCCCCCAAAATTGTTTTCTGGCTTGTTCAAATGTTTGGCTTTGACATATGGTTTAACCAACCAAAAACGGATAATACTTGCCACAATCAATAAGGATAAACGGATATATTTGCCACAACGAAAAAGGATTTAACGGGCAACAATTGTCGTTCAACATGTTCTACTCACAATGAATCGTTTTGCATGTTTTACAGCAAAGCGCGGATTCAACCAACCGTCAGTTTTTTTTGCCAGAAGAATAGAGGCATGCATCAAAAAAAATGTGTATATATATATATATTTATACATTGCAAATATGCAAACATACAAAAATATGCTTTGACACCTGCCAATAAGGATATATTTACCACAAACAAGGGATGTCAGCAACAGAAATTGGCTGACGTGGGGATACCCTGATACAGTTGAGCAATCAAGCATGTCTGGCAGATGATTCACCTCTTGAAGTTTTGTTTCATTGACACCTTCGATTTCCGGAGTTGGCGAACGTTGAGATTCGTCGCTAATCGTTGGCCAGGACTGCCCTTGGCGATTTGGAGATGTCTTGACCTTCAAACTCAGCATGCAGGCGAAGTGGTTGGGTCATGGTACCTGGCAAGGTTCATTGATACCCCATATAGTGTAAATCAGTTATAGGTATAAATTATACCATAAACCTCCTATTTGGGCATGCGTTCTATCCCAATCGTCTTACTAGGGATGGCTTTGAATTAGCTAAACCACATTCGAAGTGGCTTTTCATATGGTGATTGCCTTCATGCTTGTAAGATCAAAGTGGCTCAACACATACATGCTTGTTTTCCAACAATTGGCATCACCCAGAAAAAATGATTGGTGATTCTTTGGTATTGACTAACATTATCTAACATTTGATGAGAGGGGCTGGCGAACATCAACTTAGAAGGTTGGGTGTAAGAGGGGAACATGACCGAAGAAGAATTGGGTACCCACGTTGGGGGTTTACCAGCAATCATTGAGCAGACACGGGATGTATAACGTATCCAGATGTATCCAGTGCATGTGTAACCAATCAAGGACGGGCTGCTTGTGTGGTTTGGGAGTTTCAATGTTCAAGGATGAGGAACGCAGAACCGAGCTAAGTCAGCTAAGTGAACACTATTTGTGATGGTTACATATATAAAAACCCTGTTTTTGATGGTGATTTCTCCCATGTTTCATCATGTTTCATGCTGTTTCTTCCACCATTTTCATTTAAAAAACAACACATCGACAGCCTTCCTTTCTCCACATCCGAAATCCCGAGAATATTTCACCTCAGGACCTTCAGGGTCCAGGCTTGAAGCTCAAACTTCAAGCCATCAGCGACTTCACGTGGGCGCCTCGTGTCCTAAAGGGGGTATTCTTTGAGGATACCTTCCATAGTTCATTGATATGGACAACTAATTGATATGATCATAAATGAACATATATGAACAAACATGAACAGATGTGAACATATATTTATTTATTTATATATAATATTATATATATAATATTATATATATAATATTATACATAATTTAATAAAATTTAATATATTTACATATATATATATATATATTATCAACATATACTCCATATTTTCGATGCCTTTGCAATGATGGTCAATGAAACAGAAAGATATGGAAAACCAACCGTTGAGAGAGCTTGTTCCACATTTCACATGAAAACAGTTGGATTCTTCCAGCCAGCCATGCTAAAGTGCCAAAGGGTACGAATGGTTAGAATCACCAAGTTATAGATCAAGTATTACTTTTTTCAGGAGTTCACATATCTATACATGTTAATCTGCTAGAATGTGTCACATGTGCTTTATTTGAGGTTGATTTGTCTCAGGGGATTGGGATATTTTTTAATGCTTATTATTGGGTTTACCTAATTCCCGCCACTGCTAGTTTGTTGGATAGGAATGGGGAACTGATCAAGAAATTGTCCATGAGTTTTCCGTGCTGTTCAAAGTTTCCCCTCCTTTACGACATTGACAAAGGCTTCTTTAAGCAAGGATGTGGAGATATGTGGAGGCTGGATACGTGAACTATAGATCCTGCAACATGTATCTTAAACATGTTCTGACAAGACTTTCGACCTTTGAGGATAGTGAAGGTCGGTCTAGCGTCTTGGTGCATGCAGTTGTCACCCCAGCCATTGCGGTTCAAGCTGCTGGCTTCGGAGTAGTTTGAAGTGACGGTGCCGTTGTTAGAAACGGATCACTGAAGTGGCAATGGCTTCTTCCTAATGCACGCAGCCCGCGGTGAGACTGGCTATGTGCCAGGGGAAAATTTGTGTCACTATGTGACAAGACCCTTTGATAAATATGCTGAAGATGACGGCTATTTGGTGGCTCGGCCAAGGAATCAGCGAATGAATGAATGAGGTATCAACGTCTGTAAGAGGCCGTGTCGGTGATGACATCGGTGAGTGACACTATGAGCATTATGATCTGTCAAGTGTCCAAAACTGTGGCAATTTGCATATGTTCACTGTCCTTCATCAAATGTGTGGCCCATTTTCTATGGAAAGGTTACCTCAAAATTGGAAAATCGTGCATTTTACCACAACGAAATTGTCATTTCTTGATCCCGGTCCTTCTTGTTCAACCACAAATTTCGCCAAGTTTGTTGAGGACGTTGCCTGTGATGTTTTTTTTTGCACAGTAGCGTAGCATGTCGCATGTGTGAAAGTGCAAGAGAACGCACAGTACCGTACAATGACATACACTGTGTGGAAGTGCAAATGAACGTCCCACCCCGCCCCACTCCACCACCACACCCCCAAAAACATCAACACGCATGGCCCCTGGCGGGCGTTGACACCATGAATGAGAGCCATGAATGAGAGCAATTTTGAGTTTGTAGATCTACCACTCAGTCACTCATCTAAGTATTTACAGGATTATGTAAAGACTGTCAAGATCTGCTTGATCAAAATGATTCGGTGTCGTTGTATCACGTTGTGTTCCGAATTTGGCTGCTTTTTTCAATCCCACCCATTTCTGGTAAAATTGGTGATGTTTTTATTTACTGCTTTACCTAGTCCCTCCAAGTTCCCAAACAATTCTAAAAACATACATAACGTATGTTTTTTTAATCATGGGGTAAAACACCATTCATATGATATATGGCTACTTGAGCAGGGAGGGTCGGTATACCCATGACTTTCTGAAAACAAGCCATGGCTCGCGTCCAGGTCTTGAAGGAGGGCCAGGTGGTCTTCGTAGAGTACATTGGCTGTGATGGTCATGAAGGGGGCTGGCTGTTTGGATATAAGCACCTTGGCGCTGCCAAAGGGCGCTGCCAAAGGGCGCTGCGGCTTGAGATGGGCTGTGGTGATTTCTTGATTCGTATGCTAAGTGGGATGATCAACCCGAAGCTGCAGTGAATTGGGCTATGTTGGGTACAGGAGACTGTCAACGGGGTGATTTGAATCGCCAAAAGATCCAAAGTTTGGATGATGTCGCCCAAAGAAGAGAATTTGGGTGCGAAAGTGATGATGGGCCGTGAATTGAGAAATTGGCACCGTGGTTGGGGGCTGAGACGTGGAATGTGTTGGGTCTTTGTACATGGTTTAGTGGCGGATTGTCGATTCCCATCGTGATTTCGTGGCAAGAAGCTCTGATTGATATCTTTTGGTATGTTGGAGATAACTATTGTGCCCTTTCCTGTCGGATATTGTTTATTGGATTTCAGTTTTGCTGCAGTTAGTCCTTTCAGAGCACCAAAGACTTCCCACTTTTGTGCTTTTCCCAAACCAAAATTGGATTGAAACTAGGCTAACTGTAGGGTTTTAGGTTAAAAAAGATGGAGGTATCCTCAGATAACGCAGAATGGATGTTTTTTTTTACGGAAAATCTGATTTGAATGGATGATTTGGGTGTAATCCTCCAGTTTTGGAAACCTCCATACATCATCATACATCTAGTTCGATGGGGCTATAAAATGCTATAAACCAACCAGTTGAACTGGAGGGCATCATCTTGCATGGGTCGCCCTAGCCGTGACAGGGAAAACATGAGGACATCGGATTTTTCCAAGCGCCATCCAATTTTTTTGCCAGTCCCCGTATGATTCAATATTGGCGTCCAGTGTCCCACAAACATCGCAAGTTTGATAGAAACATGATGATAAACCAACTGGATTGGGGTATATATAGACCAATGATATATCCAATTTTCTGGCAAATCATGGCAAATCCACATTCCTCCCGCCATGTGGAGCGGAGGTCCGGCTCTGAAAATCATCACGGCTGGTTCCCTCAGTCATCCATCGAGAAGATCTCGCCGCCGCCGCCGCCAGTGCCACCCAATACCACAAGCCGCGCCACGCCGTCGCCACTGCGGAACGTGCCAAGCTATGCGCTGAATGGCTGTGATAAGGCCGGGATGATAGGGGGTCAGATATTTGTATGGTTCCAAACCCAGAAACCCTCTGAAATGGGTCCACAGGCTATAAATCACATCCCTTGTCACTCTGGCCAATTGATTGGCTTTGTTCCTTTGTTACTTTGTGTGTGAAGGTTGTGAAGCCAAATACAACCCATTTCCCTTAAGCATACTGGCTCCGCTGCATTGTTTTTTCAGCTACTCTCTGGTTATTTATCATAGCGCTTGAACATCATCATTTTTAAGAGGTCATCTCATCTACATATGAGTAACCGACAAACCTTCACAACCGATTGGGGACCACCCACTTTTGCCGTGTCAATCCATGTCAATAATTTTGTCCGCCACTCATATAGGGGTCATGGCTGTCACCACGTGCACAGGAAAGACAGCGCTGCATGGCTCTGGACTCCTTTGCACGTGCCGCAACTCCCCCGCCTGACGATGAGGTGGGGGGAATCAGTCCAGAAGTGCCACCCACAAAAATTAAATTTACCCTGAAAGATCATGTTCTCCGATAATTATACCTAGCTCAAAAAAGTGTTGCCCTGAAGTGTGGCTGATTTCTTAGGTCTTAAAGGATGATGATTGAAGAACATTGGTATAGATATGTGTTTCAAAATTTTTGACCATGCTGGATTTGATGTGAGGTGCATAAACTCTTCATTTGTGCCACAAAGCATTGGGGAACGTGCACCTTGTGGCTTCATCCATGAAGATCTTCTAAAAGATCATCCAAAATCGGGATGAAACGATCCCCTAAACTCACCAGCCAAGGAGATCTTCCAAAGACAAATCACTCCTCCACCGGATGACGACGATGACGTTTGCAACTGGGGCCGAACTTTTTGTGGCCGAGGTGTCCAATACTTCTGACACCCCTAATGATAGATATTTTCACTTCAGGCACTTAATGAAAATATTAGTACTTATTTGAAGGTATCATAGAACTTATTTGAACTTATTTTCACTTATTTTAACTTATTTTACACTTATTTTAACTTATGTTTTTGATACTTCCAAAGGCTTAGAACTGATAATACGAAGGAGTTTTATTTTTATATATGTTGCAAAAACAATTGAATCTAAGAAATCAATTCGTGGATAAAAGGGGTTGCAGGTTTACCTTTTTTTTGGGTTTGTAAGTTTTTCTTAGCAAATATTTTTTCTTTTCAGGATACTATCCTGTTCAGGAACCATTCTTTTCAGGAATTATCCTTTTCAGGAATTATCCTGTTCAGCAAATATCTTTCCCAAGAAATTTTCTTGTCAGAAAATATTTGGTTATTTTAGATTTTTCTTCAAGCAGCGTGCCAAGAAGAGATGATAGCTATAGAGGTGATAGCTCTGGATCATAACTCATATAGTGTTTTAGTTGTAATGGTTCTTAGATAAAAAATATCTATTGTATTATATATATATATTTTTGGAAGTGAAAATTAAATTGATATAGGTTAAAAAGGAATTAAAACTTAAAGAAAGACAAGCAAAAACAACTGAAAATTCAGAGAAAAAACAGAAAATTCAGAAAAAAACAGAAAAACTAGAAAATTCAGAAAATTCAGAAAACCCAAGAAAATCAGAAAATTCAGGAAACCCAGAAAATTCAGAAAATTCAGAAAATTCCCAAAAAAATCAGAAAAACCAGGAAATTCAGAAGAATCATAACTTTAATTTAAATTAAATCAATTCAGAAAATGCAGAAAACACAGAAAATACAGAAAATTCAGAAAAAAACAAGAAAATTCAGAAAACACAGAAAATTCAAACAATTGGGAAAATTCAGAGTTCTAATTTAAATAAAAGAAAAGCAGTTCAGAAAATTCAGAAAACCCAGGAAATTCATAAAGCCCAGAAAATTCAGAAGATTCAGACAACACAGAAAATTCATAAAATTCAGAAAGCCCAGAAAATTCAGAAAACACAGAAAATTCAGAAAACACAGAAAACACAGAAAATTCAAAAAAGAACAGAAAAATCAGAAAATTCAGAAAACCCAGAAAATTCAGAATTTTTCCAACATTAAATGGGCATGTCTCAGAATAGGGATGCCATAACTGAGTGCCCCAAGCCCTTCTTTTTTTTACTAAAAAAAAGTGAGCTTGGGGCACTCCTAATTTGATACATTCCCAAATAAAAAATACAAAGAAAACAATTAAGAAATCAAATTGTTTCAAGTAAAGACATCTTCCAAAGAAATCTGAAATGCAGAAAAACAAATAACATGCCTCTTGAGGACATATCTTGAACCTAAACTATTCTTTGCAGAAATTACCACCTTTGCAGGAACTATCCTTTGCAGGAACGATCTTTTTTTACAACTGTTCCTTGCCAGCAATCATTTTCTGCTCTCATCGTTTGGATCCTGTAAGTTTTGAGCACCTTGGAAAAAATACTTGAAAAAAATGCACTGAATTTATTTCCAAATATTTTCAGATATGTTCCGATAGTTTAGAATAATATTCAACTATATTTGATTTAAAAAGAATATTAGTAGGATAATAGCAACTTATCAGATATTTATAAAATCGTTTATTGCCTGAAGTGAAAGTATCTATCATTAGGGGTGACAGTTCACATCTGCAACCAACTGGATAGGTAGTTTAATATGTTTAATCGTTGAGTCAGTAGATTCTGCTATATTTGATACAAATGGAAAATCACCATTAAATTAATTACCAGCGAAATCGTACTTCAGTATGTCGACTAGCAAGGATTGACCATGTTCAAGTCAGAGAAATGCGCGAAAGAGGCGAAGTCATCGGAAACTTTGGTTAGCTGATTCATGGTAGTTTGGAACATGAATTTTTATTTTCCCCAATAGGGATGATGATCCAATCTGACGAACTCGTATTTTTTTCAGAGGGGTAGGTCAACCACCAACCAGTTAGTGTATATATATATATACATGTGTGTCTCATTTGCTGCCAAAACAGAGTCTCACACACTTGAGACATGAAGATCAGTGCGCCGAACGAAAGGTTCTGAATGGTACCAACTGGGGTTCTTTACCCTCCGGTAATCAAACATGGCAATGGAAGCTCTTAATTTATAGATGATTTTCCTTTTCGAATCACTATTATTTCCCAGGTTGCGATGAGACTTTCAGAGCACTTGCGAGTGCTCCCAAGAAGCTGTTGCCCATCTTATAGGGGTTTTAAACGTTCAGTTGTGTCATCAGACAAGAAAGGAACCATATGAAAAAGATATGATTAACCAGTAGATTTTGGGGGTAGCCCATGTGGAGACAAGCCCATACGATCTATGTAAATACCCGTAACGAAAGTCATTGCCGTGGCTGGAAGTTTTCCAAGGGGATCTTCTAGCTCGCCGTGGGCCGTGGCAACCATCCCATTTCGAGATCAGGCAGTGTAATGCCTGGAATCCAGATTTTCCCAGAAGAATGGGTTGCCATTGCTAACCAGTTCACCACGAAATTCAGACCAAAAATAGGTTTTAAGACCTGGATTCTAAATTCTTAGCCGCATCTTAGGCCATGCCAGGAAAATCACATAAGCTATCTCTCTTTCTCTCTTTATATATATATATATATTTATTTATTTGTCCAGATACATACAAATAGGATAGTGTATAGATATACCCGTATATACCATTTAATCCAGTTATATCCCACTAGTTCTTCTTGAATAAATCAGCGGCATGTTGCAGTTATTTAAACACTTTTACATTAATAACATAAATATTTAAGAAGAATATATTGCATGTTTCTTAATGAACAATCATATAGCAAAGATAACTTTTTTGGACTTATAGTGTCTTTAGATGTAAGATGATAGGACTATTAAATTAGATCATACCATACTATTCTATACTATATTAATGAGAATATATGATGTCTATCCCCCATTCTCCCATTTTCTTGTCGTTGACCCACTCACAGCATCGTCTGAGGCGACTCGAATCCCTGGCTCAGCCCCGAGACGAACAACCCTCCGCCGCCGGCACCCAAGGGGCAGCCCATCAGTCAGCTGCCGCCGCCCGGGCTGGACGTCCATGCAGATGCAGAGACTTGGTTTTGATCAGAATTGCTGGATTTTACCCTGATGTTACCATGAAAAATTGGGATGTTACCTTGAAATACTAGGGTTTTCTGCAACATTTCTTGGGCTTTAAGATGGTTTTTAGCCGTGGAAACATCTCCAAAGTGGGGGATTGTCCCAAAATTGGTGGGTTTAACCATCAAACATGGGGGTCGGTTAAACGGTCAAACCACATGAAAACCCTTTTTGGACGAACGCAGTTGGTGAGCTGAAGCACGGGGTACCAGCCATATCGGGATCTTGGCACTGAACCTCATTCCATGCTGCGAAAGTCCAAGTGGGGCCCCGTGGCCACGAAATTGCGATTTGTTGGTGAACATAGCTCCAATGTCACTATGGGTTATGATTGATTATGATTATTCATGTGGTTTTTAAAACAACACACATCACTGGGGACCCCACATTGCACATATATTTGTGCATACTTTTTAGGTTCGATCGGGTCTTGCATGGTTTCCAGGTCCAAATTTCCCCGACGTCTCTTCGGACGCCCACAGTGGACGACTAAGGCATCGTTTCAAAGCGTGACCGAAGGCCTCGAAAAAAACAGGGAAGTACTTGGTGGTTCATCCCACTTAGTAAGAAGGTTATAACCCCAGTTGTCAGTGGATTAGCCATGATTTACCCTACTTATCCCACTTATAAACAGGGATATAATCTAAATAGTAAATGGGATGAGCCACCAAGTCGACTAAGTGGACTAAGAGGACAATGCCGCAGCTGAGTGTGTGCTACCATGCCCCGAAATCCAGTCGTTGGTCAAAGAACCCCACCATTTTGGGGTGTTTTACTCCGTCTCTGGACAGCTCCCCCAAATCATACCAAACCATTCCAACCAATCCAACACGTTGTAGGCAAAACGAGAGCTGTCAATGCATTTTGTTTAGTTATAATGTCCAACCCAAGTAACAGTTTTAGGGTGTAAGCTGAGCAATCGTAGTGTCACTCGCTTTGTTTTTGGAGTTGCCTTTACCCTGAGTCTCCGGAATTAGTAAATTTAGGTCGAGCTAAATTTACGTAAATTCGAGCTGTTTAGGTAAAAAATGTACTAAATTATTTTTTCCACCTAAATAAGAATTCAAATTTATGTTACGACCTAAATTAATTTACTAATCGACCTAATTTTTTGGATGTTGTTTTGCTTGCTTAATTTTAGGCTATTTTTGTTGTATTTTTTGCATATTTGGTTGTTGTAAAATCACCAGATGTTGCTATGATTTGCATGTAATGGTTGCTAACGCATCTATGTTCTGATATTTTTTTACTTGTGAGATATGTTTCAAGAGACAGGATGGGAGCTATTACTTCTGGAGTTGACCCATAATTCACCTCAAGCATGAGTCTTTGAGTTTGAATACTTATGGCATTGCCTTACATGTTTGAGTGCCTTTGCAGCTTTGCAGCATTGATTTACTTGTGATGACCTCTGTTACTTGAGATGACCTCTCTTACCTGTGAGTGAAATCATTTTGAAGACTACTTGCATGAGTTTATTGCTGGTGTTCCTGTACACTCACCTATGATTTGATTGTTGTTGTTTTTGAGTTGGTTGGCATTTTGGCTTTATAAGGGGAAAGGTTGATTTTGACCAGCGTACTTGTGAAATTTCAAGAGACTGTTTTAGTCAGTATGTCGTCCTTGGAGGCTGAAATTCCCATTGAAAGCCATGGCTGGAGCTGGCTGCGGCTGGAGAGATGCCGGGAACACCCAGCCAGTTTCAGGTTTCAGTTTATTGCTTACCCTCTCCTGTAATCAGACATGTGGCCTGCTGGAATCAAATGTGATTCAGTGGGGGGAAGTTAGTCAATAGCAATATAGATGTTCTCCCGTAGGGATAAGGCTTTATTGTTCATATCAGTAAAAAATATTGTTTGTAAATGATTGTAATATGTTTATATTGTGTGATCATATGAGATTACAATTGTATTCTACCTCCCAATAGTAGTGTAGATGTGCAATGATTCTGGGTTGTTGTTTGGTTAAGACCTTCAGCCCTTATAATAATAATTGATCGGGTCATCTTTGGGTAGGGTTGGTTGAATCCCCGTGAAAGACGGCAGGCCTGGAAAGCAATCCTCACCCTTCCATGAACAGTTTTTTTCGTTTGGAATCAGTTTTCCAGCTGCAATCAGTGTTGTTTGATTATATATTGTTTATATTACATATGAGAATACAATTTATTTTACTATTATCATATTATACATTTATTACCAGTAGTACCGCACAAGGCGGTGGCGGAAGTTTCAAAAATAGGAAACCTATAGGAGAGCTTGGTTCTTGTGAATCAGGGATGGCAGAGCGAAACCACTGATGGACCGAAAGGTCGTTGAGGTCTCCTCTCTTTCTCTCTCTCTCTCTCTCTTTCTCTGACTATCTACCTACCTACCTACCTATCTATTTATCTATGTATCTATCTATCTATCTATCTCTCTCTCTCTCTCTCCTCTAACTACCTTTCGATCTATCTACCTATCTATCTATCTATCTATCCATCTATCTATCTATCTCTCTCTCTCTCTCTTTCATCTGTCTATCTGTCTATCTGTCTAGCTGTCTATCTGTCTGTCTATCTATCTATCTATCTGTCTATCTGTCTACCTGTCTATCTGTGGTGCAGTGTCATTCAGTGTAATGTAGTGTAGTGTAATGTGTAGTGGTGTAGTGCAATGTACACTTTTTGCAGTTGAGATGTTGAAAAAGTGCACGCCGTTGTGGCGCGAAGCACATTTTGAAGTCAAAATGCGCAAAGCACACCAGGTGCGGACCACTTTTAGCACTTGAGATGTCGAAAAAGTGCACGCCGTTGTGGCGCGAAGCACATTTCGAAGTCAAAATGTACAAAACACACCATGTACGGACCATTTTTGGAGGTTCAGATGTCGAAAAAGTGCACGCAGTTGTGGCGCGAAGCACATTTCCAAGTCAAAATGTACAAAACACACCATGTACGGACCGTTTTTGCAGGTTCAGAAGTCGTTTCGCGTTTCACACTACACTCCAATACATTACACTACACTACAACTACAACTACAACTACACTTCACTACATTCTACTACACTACACTCCACTACGCTACACTGCACTCAATTGCACTCAATTACACTCAATTACACTACAGTACACTACACTACACTCCACTACACTACACTACACTACATTACACTACACTACATTACACTACACTACACTTCACCTACACCTACAGTTACACTCCACTACACGAAATTACACTGCACTGGTGTGTTTTGTGCATTTTGACTTGGAAATGTGCTTCGCGCCACAACGGCGTGCACTTTTTCGACATCGCAACTTCCAAAAGTGGTCCGACGCTGAGGTGTTTTGTACATTTTGACTTCGAAATGTGCTTCGCGCCACA
>Ga0126342_10007883_pt1 | contig 19046 bp, 18 predicted proteins | sample Cyp1metagenome_FD_92528 | JGI IMG/M metagenome (GOLD analysis project Ga0126342, IMG submission 92528) | Coral microbial communities from Lord Howe Island, Old Settlement Bay, Australia - Cyphastrea 1 metagenome | ecosystem: Host-associated > Invertebrates > Cnidaria > Coral ... | reverse complement strand
TCAAGTCCATAAGAGATTTCTAAAAGCTATCTCTAAGAGGTCTTGGCAAGATCTCTGAAAGAGATCTCTATGCACAAGATCTCTCTAAGAGGTCTCTTGGCAAGTTCTCTGTAAGAGATCTCTCTGTATAAGCTCTCTTTAAGAAGACTCTTGGGCGGTCAAAAGTCCCGCAACACGGGTTAAAACGTTAAAACGGGGCTTTTTGCCAAGTAGGGTCTGGAAGGTCGATTTTGGGCATTTTTTTGGTGGATGTTTCTGATTTTTTGGCGCACTGGTTTTGTGCCTTTTGCACGGAAAAAATACTTCTTGCAACATGCTGAAAACATCTGAAAACTGCGTAAACCCGTGTTTTTCTAGGCAAGACGCTGTAAAAACCGTGGTGTTTACTACCGGTGGCAAGAGACATGGTAAACACTAATACCGTGGTTTTGGGCTTCCGAGGCGTCAAAAACACCGGCATTTGCTGTGTTTTTTGCTCCGAGAGTCTCCAAGAACATGAAAACACCTCTTATTTGGCGTTTTTGACCACTAAAAGAATGAGAAAAAAGCTGTGTAGCCGTGTAGCCGTTAGTATGGTTGCAAGATGCACAGAAGCAACACCACCAATCGCACCACCACCACCACCACCACCACCATCACCACCAACAACCAACACCAACAACAACAACAACACCACCAACAACACCACCACCACCAACAACAACAACAACAGAGCAAGCGGGCGACATTCTGCGCAACAACAACATCCCTTGGGGCATCGCTGGTGTGCGAAGCCCTACAATGATCAATCTCAATGTTGCCAGATATAAATGAGGATGAAACAATTCCCAATTGGTAGGTTTACTAAGTTTACTGTTTGATTTACCATGTCAACTGGACTTACAACTCCTGGCGATATCTCAGCGGCGCTGCCTTGACATCGCCTCGCAAACAAAGGAGTGGTTCTGTCGAAGCTCCTTCGCGTCGGGCATTCAAACATCTCTGCCATGCGTTAGAACTGTGGTTCCCCTATAAGGTTTTATAGCGGAAGTTTTAAGAATCATTGTGCCGGTCGCTCATGGAATGATTTTTGTACTGTGAATTCAATCATTTTTCTATCATGAGCATTGAGAGTGGGAAGCGCGAAAACGTTCAAAGAATTGTGATTGGATTGGCTCATTGGTCAATGTTTTTGGTGGCTGACCTATATAAGAAATAGGATGAAATAGGTACGCAGTCTCATCCAAGTTGCCACAAAATGGTTCAGCATGAGTTATGGCAAGAGTGGGATCTCTTGAAATTGAAGCATCAAAATCACCATGAATACATACACCGGTCAAGTTCCTACGTCAAGTTGGCTGTATCTTTTGGAGGCCAAATGGCCTTACTCCCCATCTTCGAGGCCGCACCTCTGCAGCAAATCGAATAGCCACTCCCTCGCTCTGGATGGCCTGGTGACGTGCTTCAAATTTTCCGGACAGCAGATTTTGGTATCTTTGCATTATAGCACCACCCAATTTTTAGGTGTACCCAATTTCAACCCCCAAATGATCTCAGAGAATTTCAGTGGGGAGATGGTAAGCCTCCCAGTCTGGATGCCTCGCATTTTGGGGCTCTCATCCCACATGGCGCCTCCAAAACAAGGCTGCGGTCCTTCTTAAGCCGCTCACTGGCAAAGCGCAACGCCCAGCCACTGCGACGTAGCGCCTCTGCGAGTTCGTCTGCTGGTGTCGTGGCCAAAATGGACCATGAAATAAAAGCACCAGTGAATATGTTGATGTAGTGTTGGTGGATACCACTAGGTTTAGGGCATTCATCTTTTTTGGAACTGCCCCAGTCACTGTCCATCTGATTTGAAGTCGACTGGTGTGGTGGCAGCTCTGGCTCTTTTTTGGTGCGCAGCCATCCGCACAGGATAGCATGTGACTCGGCTCACTTGATCACCGTATTGCCTCAACAAAGCTGTCACGTTCGGCAATCTTTGGCGTTGACCCCAAGGCCCTGAGGCCCCGCCTGCCCGCCTGGAGCTCAGGTTCCAACACTTCGACCAGCAGATCCACAAGGATTCTGGCACTTTTCCTGTGTGACAACTCTGACAACTCACACCATTGACGACATGATACGACATGGTTGTTCGGGTTCAGACCGGCACTGCTAAAGCATCTAAAGCGATACAGGGCAATCCAGAAATTGGAATGTCTGAAGCAATGATGCTCGGGAGCATCATCGCTTTCTCGCATTTTTTCTACAAGTATTTCCACCTCGAGTTTGACTCCATGTCCAGGCAAACGCTAAGTTCAGATTGAGCGTGTGACAATGCAGTGCTAGTGGACATATGGGGAAAAAAATGCGCGCCCCATTTCAGCTCCAAGTTTCTCAGTAAGGTGGATCTTGTCGTGCACAGCCTGTAACAAAGAAACGGAGATTGCCAACCCTATACAACAATCACCAAAATAAAACCATCAGAATTTCAGTGGCAATGCACAGGGAAGATTCACTTGTCTAGCCAGGGTGGTAATTTTGCAACGACAGCATAGGGAGACCAGGTCCAAATTTGGACACCCCAAATGTCGAAAGCTGAGGCCACCTCCCTGCCATAGAAACTGCCCAATGTGTCAAAAGAGGGACCAAAAGGCAATCGTCTCAAGGCCGTATGTGCAAACCTCGGGTTTGCGAGTACCGCAGCAGAAGTCCATGGATGCTTAAAACACAAATACCAAAACTCCTAAAAGCAGAATTCAAAAAAATATGTAAATGGCTGCGTCTTTTGAACGTTGATGCTAAAATGTGGTTGTATCTGCACGTGCAGTCTTCAGACTGCCTTTCTTGGCCTGCGACTGAACAAAAACATCCTAATTTGCATGGGGTTTCGTGTGGGTGTGATTGATTAGCTTGCACTAAACATGGGATCTTTACCGTGTTTTGTCACTCCGATTGTACAAGAGAATTGTATTATAGCAGAATGTCCTGTGTTTCTGTGCGATGAATCTGTCATATTTTTCTGAAGCAACAACTGCAAACACCAAAAAGAGTCAGCTTGGACCTTGATGTGGGTGACATGTAGGCTGTGCATGAACTTGTGCCTTATGCCAATGCTCCCCTGAAAAAAATCTGGACGTCCAAAAAAACATGTCTGTTTTCTTCCAACCACTTGACAAAGTGGAAGGGTGACATCCTTCGAGAGTTTTGAGGCGCAGGCATCTGCGCAATAGTCTGGGAGAATGCCGGGGAGGAAGCATCGAAATCTGGCCGACTCGTGAAAACTTCAAAAACTGGTCATTCAACCGACACCATTATAGTATAGTCTTGTACGGTCCCTATGGATTTGTCTGAAATAGGCTGCCCCAAAATCTCATTTCCCATCAGAATTGTTACTGGGGGAGTATACCCCATTTTCAGACACATTTTGGGGTCTCCCGGTATCTGGCATTCCCAAAATTAAAGGGTAAAATACAACTATCCCAACTTCTCAGGGCCAACCCATGCGCAGCCTTCACCACTTCTCTTCTCTAAGGCCTCTCCAAAAGGCACATAGATGGCACGCTCATCCTCCTCAACCAGGCGACAAATCTCCCTGGGCACACGGAGGTGGGGTTTGCCAAAGGGGGACAGCGGGATCATGATATATCCACCAAAATGATCAAAATGGATGTTCAATGATGTTCACTGGGAAAATCCTGAACAATGAGATTTGAAGATATTTGAGGTACCTTATTTTTAGACAAAGCCTTGAATGAAAGGTAAACCCAAGCCCCCACTGCTCCAGGTCACTGATTGTAGAGGGACAGCAGCTCAGCTGCGCGACCATCGGATTCTCCCAGAGGTGGCAGGCTGAGGACTGCTACCTTCTCTGCACGAACAGAGGACAACCTCGGTGTCCGACTCCTCCAGGTTAAACTTTGTGGGTTTAAAGAGACGTGTGTCCAACGTTGGAAACACGAAGTACAACCACAAAAAAATGTTTGTATATGTTTATACTTATGTTTATATAACATCTAATTTCAAGGCACTTTACTTGGTGTTGACTCTGTCAGTGGAAGTATATCTCAGTGTCTGCATGTGTCTGCCTATTTGATGTTACACTTCGGTTGACACAGGTCGTGATCTGACATGGAGTTGACCAAAGCCCAGTGGCAGCTCCTTGAAGGATGTTGCAAAGCTTTCAATGGACGGCACGTACTCAGCTGGGAGCTGATTCCTGTGGACCAAACAAAGAATCCCAGGGTGATATTAATGGTGCAATATGATGCAAGATGGTGCCCTGTGTGACCAAGTGTCAAGCCCCGGTAGACACTGAGCATGCCTCTGCCGGCTTCAGGTATCTCCCAGGTTCGCCCCACGCCAGTGGTTGTAAAACACACAATGCCTCTATAATTTGTGCTGCCCCTAATGAGAACGACAGATCCTTCTCAAAGAAGAAAAACGACAGACCACGGAACAATGAGACTGCGGAAAATAAATGGCTGACTGACAACATCTGACAACTATTTCCTTATGTGCATGCTCTGTGGTGGGTTTTCAAAACCATGAAGCATTTTCACTCGGCTCTCTGTCAATTGCTCGGTGTGCCTGTGTTTCCAGCCCGAGCCGCAAGTTCCATCATGGCGTCGTTGGTGCCGGCCAAAACAACTGCCTGCAATTGAAATCTGGTTCTGGCATTGTGGGATGTCACACTATGGCGCCGGGAATTTATTGCCAAGAAAAAGGGGAGACGTGGACTCAACAATCTGAGTGGTCAGTAGAACTTCCCGCTTTGGAGATTTTCAGGGACTAGGAGGACTAGGAGCCAAACGCAAGTGACAGAGATTGACAAACTGGCGAGGAAGCCCGAGAGTCCCTCAAAACCAGTATGATTTCCACTAGCTAGTGGAAAGAGACGTGCTAAAGCTGCTAAAGGCTTAGTTTCGCAGCTTGCACACACGGCAGTCTTGCTCAGTCTTCAATACGCAATACTATCATCTTAAAGACCGGAAAAAGTAGTGGAGCACTGGTGCAAGAAATGACCAGAACAACCTGCGTAGCCACAGCCGCCCTAAACCATTCATTTTCATGTTCAGCTTCATCAATTATCAGTAGGGATCAGTAGGGATCAGTGGGGTAGAGTAGCACCTCATCCAAAATGGGGGCTTGAGCCGCTCGGCGCTGCACCGACTTGCAGGTCCAGGCATTCCTGGGCTGACCGGCTGACATGGTGCGGAGGTCTGGCAAATTTGATGACAGCATCTCAAGCTTGCGACGTACCAAATTCAGACCGACTGTGGTTACATAGATGTTTGTATTTAGTTTGGGGATGACATGGGGTAGAACCCAAAATTTTGATCATGGGAGTATCATACCATCTTTTCATAGTCACCATGACCACAAGCATCAACAATGCCAAACCATGCCAAACAAAAGCCATCATCGCAGTTGTTCTGGCCAACCAGTGCAGACCACGTCACCGGCCGAAGTTCACGCATTCTCTCCGTAGACGTCGTTGAAGCTCGTCCACCCAGGGAGCACCATAGATGCCCTGCCACACAATGCATGGCAATGATTCGGCAACGATCTCCATGGTGGAGAAACATGGAAAGAGGAAAGAGGTGACAAATCCTTGCCATTCAGTGTAGGTTACACCGATGCCCGACGCTGTTGCCTCAGTGTGACTGTCACCAAAGCATCCAACCTGGACACGAGGATATGACAAGAATTGTTTTTTTCTTTAGTGTTTACTTCAACCGCAGCAAGAAAGCGATTCTTTAAAAAGCATGATTGCAAACACCCGACACTTTTGCAATGAACGATGCTCGACAGCTTGCTCTGGGTCCTGTCCAGAACCCTGGGGCTTTTGCAGCGCATGAAGTCAGTGTGGGCCATGTAAGGCACCCCAGACCTTGCAGAGTGCGCCTCTCACCAATCTATGCATCCCCTCACCCATCACTAGATCCCGGTTCTTCCACCACTAGTTGACTATGGATCAAAACCTTGGTACCTCACTAAACATCAAAATAGATTTTAAATTTAAATATATACAATTATATACATGTCCATGTCATTGTCCATCCATCCCCTTAATATGCTATCACAGGGTTTGTCCCATCCCCAGATCTTGCCTCCATCCCTCATCCACCAGCAGGATCATTTCAAAACAAGTCGCTACAAACGCTGATTGCAACAAGGCCCGCGCAGCTACCGCGGCGCATGGCGAAGCATGTTACGTTGCAAGAGAAGGAGAAGTTGTCAAACCATGAGTCACCATCTGCCATATACTTTAATGAGTTGTCTCTGCTTCTTCGTTTTGTCAGGTGAAAAAATGTTTGAAGCCAAGGGACCAGAAAATGAGATACTGCTTGAATGAAACCAAGCGTGCTCAAATCTTCATAATTGAATCGAGATTGAGTTTGCTTATGCCTAAATTCAACTCATCTTCCCGCCGCGTTCGTTTGCAAACGGTTTGCAAATGCACAGGTTTCAACAGGTTTCAACACCCATCTGATCCACGTCATCCACGTCATCCACGTCACACACCCGGCCGTTGCATCGCCTGCTGCACCAGAGCTCGCTCATCTTTCAAGGCATCATCCTGTCAGAAAGGGGGCTTGCAGAGATCCAACCCTACACTCCTCATTACTCGTACTTAGATGTAAAAAAATATAAGACAATATAAGAATGTTTACTATATGACTATTATATATATATAATGTATATGTTTTAATTATCAACATTATTTAATCTTGCAGCCCTTTCTCAAACAGCAGCTAACACAACCAAACGTCGCAAACGAGAAAAAACAGCCATGCGTTGCTACACAACTCAAAAGAACATACTGTGGCGAACAGAAGTAGCAAACATTGCAGGAACTGTGGAGAGATTCTCATGACATGGGACCTCCAGCAGAAGTAAACCGAACCGATGCATTGAGGTCCACACCACGAAAAAAAGGGCTGAGCCATCCTCAACAGCATGGGTTGTGGCAGAGTCAATGCGTGGCACCTTGGGAGATTTGAGCATATGGTGTCTCAAATTTTGGTTTGAAACTAGTGGATGGAATGAGGTACCCCATTTTTACACTCATATGTTATATTCGTGATACAGTGCTGAAACCCTGAGTTCTTGCCTGTTTCACTGCCTCCAAGACTACACGCCGATCAGATCCTTGGCATGGTCGATATGCAAAACTCCCCCGCCGTACTGTAGGTTCGTATAGGTGCACTGATTGTTACGCACGGAACCGGATGTTTGCCCGGAGCCCACGCCTGTTGCACAAAATGACTTTCTTTTTCAACAGATCCCGACAAAGTCTGCGAAGGGTTGAGAGTTACAGGGAAACCGGAAACGTTGCGTTTTACATAGTGAATTCATTATCATAACTTTCTACATATTGTTTTAAGGGGTTGCAAATTTAGACCCTTGATTTATAATGGGTTTACAAAGTAAACCCATTCTTATACCCGATACCCTTCTACATATTGTTTCACGGGGTGGCAGATTTAGACCATTTACGTATATTATATTATTTCACAGAGTGAACCCATTATTATACCTTTCTTATATTGTTTTAGGGGTGGCAGGTTTATAACCTGTATTTATGTCATTTTACATATCAAATCCATTAATATGCCTTTCTACATATAGTGTTTGAGGGGGTGGAAGATTTATACCATGTTATGTTGTTATGTTATTTGTACCCTGTGTTGAAGTTGATGAGAGAGATGTGAGAATTGTGGTGAAAGTTACAGTATGTCATGTTGGGCGAACGCTAGGTTCTGCAGGGATTGTTAATGTCTGGCAATCAATCATGGCAAGATTTTTGATTGCCGAGGCCTGACCTGCCAAATGCTCAGAAACGCAGACGGGACAAGTCCTACCTTGATAGCCTCTGGTGTCCACCTTTGTCGAACCAAGATTCCGTGGCTGCTTCATTGAATGGATCCTGAAATATAGCCATGGGTCAATACTACCCCAAACATCAACACAGGTAAATGGATGTTCATCCCAAAAATATGGTAACAAATGGTAACAGTAGGTCTTGCCCCTCCCACAATAAACAGGTCCAAAAGTGTCCGCCATCGTGGCATCGTGTAGCTGGCTCCCAACTCAGTCCCCGGACTCAGCTGCACATCTGCGTGACGCAAGGGAGAGCCAAGAGCTTCCTCAGCCGAAACGGAGTCGAAGCCCATTGGCTGTTGCTCGTTTATGGATGTTTATGGGACATTGATACAATAGGATATTCATTGATACTGTTCAAATATTGTTCAATTGTTCTCAAAAAAGAATTCTTCCGTTTTCCTGCAAGCTTTTAGTTCGACTACTGAATTTCGAGATCCTTTGCGGAAACACGCAAACTACAACTTGAACACAGCACAGTAAGTCAGCCCCCAGCCAACTGAGCCTCCACCTCAGCATCTCCCAGCCTGGCAGCTGGCCACGCGACTTTGACGTTGATGTGACAAGGTACTTGTTTGGCAACGTTCAGCTTGGCGACCCAAGTTACGGGAAGATTATGGGAAAGTTATGGGACAATTATATACAATTATCAAATTAGGATTCAGTCACTTTGCTCTTTTCCCAAGGTTGAAATAAAAAGCCAGGTTGCACTACAAACACGCCGCCAAGGCCAAGTTGACGTTACTTGAAGACATGGGAACCTTCAAATTCCTACAAATGTGAGATGTCACCCTGAACTACACCGCTGAACTGTGGTTGTTTCAAGAGTTTGCAACCCCATTCAAAATACAAAGAAGAGTGCAACTTTTAATGCAGTGCTACCAGTATCTTTACAAGACTCTCCTCAGGAAGTTGCAACGCTGCGAGCCGTTGTCAATACCAACACTGGCCAGCATCGCTCGTCGACCTGCAGGTTATGACTTAATGGCCGTGGAGTGCCGACCAGAGAAATGGCTGAAGATGGCAGAAGCCAAGCAGAAACAAGATCATCGAATCAATGTTGGTGCAGGAGCTGTATTTGCAGTTCCGCCGGCAGTTTGCAAAGGCCTAAGGCCTAAGGCAGCCTTCTCACTGTATCACATTGTGCCAATGGAAATCTGGCAAAATCGGGTCGCTTTGCCACCAGGCTGCACTTACTTTTGGCAGTCAAAGCTGCGGGATTAGGCAAGCAGTTGGATGTAGCAAACATGTGTTACGTCTTTAAATTCAAGGGCAAACTCTTTTTGTAGGTGTCACATTGCCCAATCCTGGAAGTCCAAGATGAAACAACGGAAAGGGGCACCTAAATGTGCAGTTTCCATCCATTTTCGGAATTGAGTTTTGAAACAAATAGGGAGGTCTGCCCTTGGCACCCATCCCTCTGACCATAAAGGTCCGGCAACAGATCGTCCCGGACCTGTCAGCGTGCATTTCTCCTCCAGGGAGCTCCATCAGAATTTCAACTGCCATGAGGCCTCATTCCTGCAGCATTGCAGAGGTGCAGCTTGCGATAGAATTCCCTCAGGATCTTTGCAGTGTTTTCATATTCATTAGCTGATATTGCCCCGATAACAAATGGACTGATTTCCGGTCTGAAGTAAAGCCTCATCCTGGGTGACGACTCTGACTCTGCTATACTTTGCCTCGTAACTGGTGCCGGTCTCTGCTAGGGGGGCCAGGCCTGGTCGAGCCGTCCTACGATAATGCCACGCATGTAGGGGCTTTGCTGAGCCATGGCTTGCAGAATCTGACAACGATCGTTGAAATCCATCTGCCTCGCGAAAACCTCAGCAACACAACGCATACAGCCGACGTGCTGCAGAACTTTCTGCGTCTGCTGGGAATCTCTTAGCCGAACCGGTTGCATTGCCTAGAATACTTCAGGGACAATGCTGACTAGATTCGGATCCCACAACCTTCTCGTCAGGCAATCCCATCTTCCACATGACAGTTCTTGAGTCTTTGGAAGCAAGCTGCAGGGAGAACTTAAACTTAAAATATATATTGCTCTGTTTCAGCGGCTGGCACAAAAAAAAGTAATAAGTATTAATAAGTGATCTATGAATCCACTAGTATGTAACCTAACGCAATTAAATCCAATGTAATGGAATGTGTAAACCTACCAAGACCCATTCCAGACCTATCATTTTGCCATGGAGTTTGTCTGTGTGTGTGTGTTTTTTCAAGTCACTGCAAAAAAAAAAATCCCTTCCAGTCCATTGAATCATTGGCATCATCAGCAATACTTCCAAGGAACTGACTCAACCGCTTCCTTGAATCGCTCACGGGTTTCCTTGCGAGGCCGTCTCCCACCGCAAGAGAAGTGATGGTCATGGCAAAATTCACAAATAGTACTCGCACATCCTGTGCGGCTGGCGGCAAAAACACAAGGTTTGCACGCCTTCTTTGCATGCGCATGATGCCCAGGAGCTCCACCAATTCCACGCATGGCACCTTGCATTGGATCCACGATGCTCGGAATAACACTAGCGCTGGGAGCCAGGTCTGAGGGAATGTACACCTGTTCCACTTGCTCCACCTGCTTAATCTCACGGATCTCGCCAATTTCATGGGTTTCATGGGTCTCAATGGAAGTGGAGGCTAGCAGGCTATGAGAGCCGCCGTCTGAAGCTGATGTCGCTTTCTCTGTCTCGGGGTCAGAGGAGCGCGTGCCGTTGGAGTCGCCATCATGCCACGACATGGACCGCATCACCTTGCCCTGCGGCTCCTGGTGCAAGACTCCCAAGCCCGGACACAAAGTCCCAAAAAAACTTTTGATGCACTGTATATCACTCAAAATCATTGAACATATTGAACATTATTGAACCAAAGACTGCCAGAATCTGATTCAATGACACGCCGGTTTGAATTGAAGTCCCAGTTGTTGACACTTTTTCTACAAAGCATGCTTTAAAATGTTTTAAATTTAGAGTGCCAGTGGACTCAGTGACTCAGTGGACCTTTTCATCAACCACTTCAAGGAAGGTGTTCTTCTCCACCAGGTGCAGGCCATCAAGGAACGTTGCCATTGGCTTTTGACCTCCCTGGTGAGGCAAAACCCCCCCTGTTTGAGCCCTTAAACTGCAATGTCGGGGCACGAGTCGTTCACCAATTGTGGAAGTGGAAAGCCGGCAGCGACTTCTCAAAGTTGAAAAATCCGGATTTTAGTGAACACATGATGTTGTTCTCATTCAACGAGTGTCTGAAGACCAGTCATTTAAAGCGCATGGCGCCTTGATGGAAGGTGGTGGTCCTGATTTCAGAGCTTCCAAAACGAGCTTCTGATTCGCCCTGTAGATCGGCAGAAGCAGAGATGGATGACACAGGAACTGCAACGAGGAAAGAAAGTGAGAGATGTTGTTGTGCTGGCACCAAGATCCAGGTGCAATCTACTTTGGCTTTGTGAGGTTACACACGGCTCCATTGAATTTAAAGCCAAGTGATATGGTCTTCATGGGTCTTCTCCCGCTACATGCGGTTGACACTGACACTCCCCACTGTAGGTCTAAGATCATAGTCAATTTACATCATATTCAAATAATTTCAAATATATGATTACAAGACGAAAATGAAGTCCAAGTGATCTGGTGCTGTGAGTTGCTACGCTCACCTCAATTCTTTTGGTAAAAGCTTCAATGCGTCGCCATTCTGCCTGCAAGAGTGTCGATGCAAGCGCCACAGTGTGGACGAGTTTTGGATTTGTGCACTGCAGGATTTGCCAAGACAGTATCAAACCTAATCAAACCCTTAATTCAAAATTGTCCAATTGTCCGATGTTCAATGTTTCTCTCACCCAAGTCCAAGTCTTCTCTGATGATTTGTGAGGGACAGACTTCGGACAGACAAGACAAAAGCGATTTGCCACATCCCCCTACCACAAACCACCATCCCCAAGACCTCACGGCTTTGAGCGCAATCTCCACGTCTGCACGCAGTTTCTCAGGTACAAACTGCAAAGCAAACCCGCAGTGTTCCACTGCCTCCCAAGTTGACGGAGCCAACGTGCAACTTTGAAAATACGGCAAGTTGAAGCAGGGTGCCCCAGTGGTTGACATCAAGTGGACCTGCTTAAAACTAAATTTGGAAATCAAACTTAAACGCAATGCCGCAATACCACAGACAGGCTTCATTAAAGAAACTTTCCGTCAGGAGACTTTGGCAGCGCAACCCTCAAAGTCCTTAGTTTCAAAACATTTCAAAACTGATTTTTTGTATGATGCCACAAAATGTGTCCAAAAACACTCTCGAAAAACTTCCACAAGCACTCTTGAATGATCAACACTCCATGAACATATGCAACAATGCTGTTGCAAAACACTCTTGCAATACATATTCATGCCCAGGTGTCTGGAAATCTGATGACACACCGCTTATGGAGGTATCGAATGTATCGATCAGCTTCAAGGAGGCATTCATGTTGCAACGGATGGCATTATGCAACGGATGGGGCTGGATGTGGGACCGCCAAGGTGATCAACCACAACATCGACATCTTCGGCACAAGCCATCGTGGTACATCCAAACTTATTTAGGAATATGTTGAAATTGAATGCAGAAAAGCTGCTTGTTACCTTGTTTATCTCTAAAAAGTGTTCTTCACGCGTTCGAGTTGCAACTAGCAGAAACAACACAATTTAACTGCGCTCTTGAAGAACACCCTCTGCAGCACAGAACGCAGCCGCAGCTCATACAAGCACAACAGGTTCCCTGAGCCAATGCAAACGCACACTTTGCCAGAACTATGGGCAGAGAAGTGCTACTTTTCCAAACACGCTTCAAGCCGCAGAATCGACGAGAATCCTCCGCCAAAGCGCAAACATTTTACTACCACAGCTGCATACAACACTTGGAAGCTCAGCAAAACAGGAGCAAATGCAAGGCAGAGAACGATTTGACTAATGAGTGGGTTGGTGGTGAGATAGTTCTTGAGGTAGTGGGTTGACTAGTGCGATGATTAGTCATGGACTGAAATGGTTGGCAATTTGATTGATGAGGTGAGTTGGTTTGTGAGTTGGTAGTTAGGCAATTGGTGAGCTGGTTGCTACTCAGAGTCCTGTTGCCAGAACTGGTGATGGGTCAAAATCATCAACCAAACAAAACGGATGGTTAAAATGGTTCTATAAAATTACAATAAATTATATGGAGGTTTCCTGAAATGGGAGTACCCCAAAACCATAGGTTTCAATACTAAATGGTCTAATGACTTGGATTTGGGGTAGCCCCTGGTAGCCCTATTTCAGGAAACCTCCATGTAAAATCATGGTTCGATACCATGGCCTGGTGTGGCTTCATAGCCCGCTTGGCGGCTCCCACACCAGGTCACACCTGCATCACTAGCTCCTTGTCATGTCGCAAAGTCTCTGAGGCAAACCTGATGAAGGTCATGTGTGTAAATTTAAAAGGTAAATGAATGGCAATGAATGGATCATCCCCCGAAATATGGTAGAATAGCTTGTAAGTTCAGTCATACCCAAATCTGATCAAATCTGTATTAGTATATTTACTCAATTTACTGATAAAGCCAGGTTTTTGAAAATCAGAGCACTCAAGGAACTATATAAAATGTCCAAGAAAGGGATGGCTTTTTGGTGCGCGTCCCCAATCTACCGAGCTTGAAGGTATGAAATAAGATGAAATAAGTAGCACTGTAGTCATTTGATATCATTTGATTGCCAACGTTGAGGGATGGCAAATGGCAAACCGTTCTGTTCCATGTTGTTATTGCAACATCTTGTCATTCACCAAGGTCGCCAGAGGGACCACCTGGGAAGCCCAACTGCAAAGCCAGACCACTGCGCTTTACCGCTTCCAAGGCCAAACCTGTGGAACCCGGCACCATGCCATGCAAATGAAACGGAATGGATTCACAGTTTCACGCAGTTTCACCTGGAGGTCAATTTTCACCGGATTGGCCAAGATACTCTCCAAAAACATTTGCCCAAAGAGACTCAAGGAATAGTTTTAACATGTTTTAACTTTAACTTTAACTGTTTAAGGAGAAGAAGAATGTGGCATCAAGAAACTGAGCTGCTTGGTGTGAAACTTTCCGCCCCCACCCTCTCATCTTACCGTGTATACCAAAGTCTCCAGCCAATCTCCCACCTCTATCAGCACGCAGTGAAGGGTCCGCGTAGGCAAATGCCCCACCGTTTTGCTTAACAGCATCCAAGACTAACGACCTCAAGGAATGGCAACCTTCACATTCGCATGTAACATCATGTAACAATATCATCTTTGTGAGCGCGACATGCACTGGCACCAATGCGACCACAAACCATAAGCAGAAAGTTCAATCCACATGAAGTCAGGGATTTACTGTTGACTTGCTGCCCGTGGCTCTTCCAGCAAGTCTTACGACTAATCAATCCTTGCTCCAGACATCTCTAAACTGAAGGGGTAGATCTTATCTTGCCCTCCCAGACTGTCTCTGCAAAATACTGCAACAGCTCGACCGAGATGGAATGCCAGCATTCACTACGGCTTCTCTAATGCTGAAGATACAGTGCAACGGCCCAAACGCGCAACAGGAATCGACCCCTTTCGAAAACCGCACGTGAACACAAGCCCTTGATGTAGTGACAAGTACTGCGGTACTCATGCGTATTGCCAGTCACTTGATGCAAGTTCTCTAGGGTGCTCCACACTATTCGGACATCCAAAATTTCTGGGGCTTCAGTGGGTGGATCCCATGAAAGCATATAAAACCAATTATAACAGCCCTCCCTTTGACGTTTGGGATGCAGGAGGGGCAGGTAGCATTATTTCACACTTTGCCTCCTGATGGCTTCGGAATATTTTCAGCTCTCCAACTTAAATCAGAAAGAGTGCAAGGGTCTAAGACCAGCTGCTGGCCTGGTGCAGTCTACCTGCTCAACTTCCCCAGTGTGAACCACGTCCACGTCTGGGCCAGTCAGTTTTCACTGACCTTTGGTGTACTGGTTTGTTTTAGGAGACCTCATTGCATAGGATGAGATCTCACTGCAAATCTGGTAGAAGGAAGCGGAAAGAAGCATGACAAAGCAAGTTCTTTCATTTGATATTTGATTTGACTCTGTTTGTGTTTTTGCATCTGGGTCTGTGTCTGAGTCTCACTATATGCTTTGGCATTGGCACGTGTGCCGACTTATCTACACTGGAGCCACTTCTGCCGCTTCTCTCTGATTCAACATCAGTGTAGGAAGTATCTGTTTGGGCGAACTTCCTCTCTGTGCATGTCCTGTCTTGTCGACAAATTTGGCAGATGCCCGCACACAAGAGCATGTAAACGAACACGATTCTATCTTCTCCAAACCAGGCACGCATCAGTCCAAATCAGAAAAGCCGTGCAAATTTGCATGCCGTTCGCAGCGTGTCGCTTACGAAAATCATCAATGCTGGGAGGTTCCAGGGAAAAATGTCGTCTTTGCAAATCAGTGTCCTACAATCAACTGCATGGCGGAAAAGGGATGGTGAAATCGCATCAACATCTTTGGGTTTCGGCTTCCCATTTTTCATATATCATCGATATCTGGGACTCATTGGGAGCTCCAGCTTAGTCATTGAAGTCATTGGTTGCAAAATAACAGTCTTCTAAAGACTTGTTCGGAGGATTTGTTACTCTGCCTGCACAAAACTGGATAGACATCAACATACACAGTGCATACACCTGTACAGCCTATGCAGCTTTAAGGAAATCTTGCCAGAACGAGAAGTTTGTTCTTTCCCTAGACCACGGTGACCACGGTGACCACGGTGACCACGGTGACCACGGTGACCACGGTGACCACAGTTCTCTGTTCAACAAGAAGTTGGACATCTATTTAAAACACCCAGCTATCAATCTTGGCAGGAATACACCGCAGTAAATATATGTAATATAAATATCCTTCCCTGACCTCCCTGGAACGAATCATGTGCAAGAGTCCAAAGTGCAGGCTTGTTCTCATAGCGGCTATGGCACGCTACATCCATATCTAAGAACTAAGGAATCGCTGGCCCCATCTCTATAAAATACAGCAGGGATTCTCTATTGCAACAGAACCAATACATCTCAATACCGCATGCCACTCTTCAGCAGCACTCTTGGACGCAATTAATTCCTTCAAACATTGTAATCAAACACTTTACATTGGACTCTCGGACTCCGGCTTCTCAGTAGCCTCGCCCGATCGTGCTATCATCGGTGCTATTCGCTGATCACATGAGAATCGCTTGAGTCATTGCCGTCATTGCCTCTCTGTTCAGTTCACGCTGTGCGACCAGCCTGGACCAGTGTCCAGAGTGTGATCCAAATTGATCCAATACAATTGATCCAATACGATCCAATACAATGCTCACAATGCTCCCTGGAAAATCAAAAGGCTTCCAGGTCATTGCCACTAAAATCCACTAGTTGCAGCACCATGACTTGCAATCAAGATGCGCGAAAGGGATGTTGAAGGCTTGCTTTAAAAAATAAAGCTTAGATTTAGATGTAATTTAGAGGATATGGAATAATTGGAAAACTGCAAAAGGCAAACGTATGGCCAGCAGAAACGAATTGCATAGTAGTGTCATTGCATACCTCCATCACTAAAGCCCCAAGCATTTTGTATCATCACTGATCTATATACTTGCAGTGCAAATCACAAGTCATGGGCCCAACTTCCATCAGTGTTGGAAGACTTGGGTCTCCAACACCCTTCGGCAGAAATTGTCGGCATGAAGCCATAAACTCCAAATCACGGAAACCAATGAACAGCACTGACATCCAAAGTCCCCTGCCCTACAATACCATGGGGTCCCCTCTGCGCCTTTCTGGCCTGAAGTTTTCATGTTTCTTTTGTTTCTTTTCAGTGCTGTTCACCAAACGTCTCAAAAATTCTAACATTTATTTCCGGCGAAATTGATCAAAAGCTTAGCACATGCGCCACCCACCACCACAAACCAACGATTGAAACTTCCGGTGCTTGTCTGCGAGCACACACCCACATGCAAATTTGCACCAATTTCTAGAGTTTCAATCAAATCTGCTGGGGCCAGGTATCATGTCACACAGGGATATGGAGGTTTTCTAAAATGGGGGACCCCGAAAATGGATGGTTTATAATGGAAAATCCTATTGAAATTGATGATTTAGAGGTACCCCCATTTTAGGAAACCTCCATATTGGCAGTCTAAAGCCAACATTCCCCTTGTGGAATTGCATGTTCCAATACTTGCGTGCTTTGGGGTCTCTTCCTTCACCAAATCTACGGTTCTGTGTTGGAGCAATGATGGGACTTGCGAGCAAAATCAACTTGAAGATCACTGCGGTTGTTCATGGCCCATGATCGCAACATGCGTCAAACATGGCAGTCCAGTGGGAATTTCACATGCCAGACATTACAAAACATTACAAAACATTACAAAACAATGTTATGTCATCTGATCAATTTCTCCGGTTTTGTCCTGGGCTCTTGCTCCGTCACCCTGCGCAAATGGAGCTGCAGAATGTGATCACGCACTGGTGGGCTATCAACCAAGTCCAAGACTGTTTTTCCAAAACTGTCCTCACAACGAGTTGCCGCTTGGGCACACCCTTTGAAAATGAACCCTGGTGTTACGAGACATACACACATAAAATACAGTTCCCTCAAAGGTCCATATATTGGTCTTTTCCTTGCAGGTTTCTTCCAGAGTTTGAGATGCAGCGATGAGTTATAGTTATTTTGGTTGTACTCATTCATAGATTGATGGATGGATGGATGGATGGATGCATGGATGGATACATTGATACATTGATACATTGATACATTGATTGATTGATTGATTGATTGATTGAATGATTGAATTGGTTGATTCATTGATTGATTGATTGATTGATTGATTGATTCATAGGCTGACAGGTTGATAGGTTGATAGGTTGATTGATTGATTGATTGATTGATTGATTGGTTGGTTGATTGATTGATACGTTGATTGATTGACAGAGAGAGATATATATATATAGATATAGCGAGATATAGCGAGATATAGAGAGATATAGAGAGATATAGAAAGATATATAGAGAGGTATAGAGAGATAGAGATATAGACAGAGAGAGATATATATATAGAAAGATATAGAGAGAGATATAGACAGATATAGAGAGATATAGGGAGATAGAGAGATATATATATATATAGAGAGATATAGAGAGAGATATAGACAGATATAGAGAGATATAGCGAGATATAGAAAGATATAGAGAGAGATATAGAGATATATATATATATAGAAAGATATAAAGAGAGATACATAGAGAGATATAGAGAGATATAGAGAGATATAGAGAAATATAGCGAGATATAGAGAGATAAAGAGAGATATATATATAGAGAGATATAGAGAGATATAGAGAGATATAGAGAGATATAGAGAGATATAGAGAGATAGAGAGATATAGAGAGATATAGAGATATATATATAGAAAGATATATATAGAAAGATATATATATAAAGATATATATAGAAAGATATATATATATAGAAAGATATATATAGAAAGATATATATATATAGAAAGATATATATAGAAAGATATATATAGAAAGATATATATATAGAAAGATATATATAGAAAGATATATAGAGAGATATAGAGAGATATAGAGAAATATAGGGAGATATAGAGAGATATAGCGAGATATAGGGAGATATAGAGAGAGATATATATATATAGAGAGATATAGAGAGATATAGAGAGATATAGAGAGATATAGAGAGATATAGAGAGATATAGCGAGATATAGAGAGATATAGAGAGATATAGAGCGAGATATAGAGAGATATAGAGAGATATAGAGAGATATAGAGAGATATAGCGAGATATACAGAGATATAGAGAGATATAGAGAGATATAGAGAGATATAGAGAGATATAGAGAGATATAGAGAGATATAGAGAGATATAGCGAGATATAGCGAGATATAGAAAAAGATAGAGAGAGATATATAGAGAGATATATATAGAAAGATTTATAGAGAGATACATAGAGAGATATAGAGAGATATAGGGAGATAGAGAGATATAGAGAGATATAGAGAGATATAGAGAGACATAGAGAGATATAGAGAGATATAGAGAGATATAGAGAGATATAGAGAGATATAGAGAGATATAGAGAGATATAGAGAGATATAGAGAGATATAGAGAGATATAGAGAGATATAGAGAGATATA
>Ga0126342_10007882_pt1 | contig 19048 bp, 15 predicted proteins | sample Cyp1metagenome_FD_92528 | JGI IMG/M metagenome (GOLD analysis project Ga0126342, IMG submission 92528) | Coral microbial communities from Lord Howe Island, Old Settlement Bay, Australia - Cyphastrea 1 metagenome | ecosystem: Host-associated > Invertebrates > Cnidaria > Coral ... | reverse complement strand
CAATCATCAATCATCAATCATCATCAATCATCATCAATCATCATCAATCATCATCAATCATCATCAATCATCATCAATCATCATCAATCATCATCAATCATCATCAATCATCATCAATCATCATCACATTATCCTGTTATTCCCTCCCCCCGCACACTGTTTGGTGTCTCTTGCCAGGATAATTTACGGCCATCCATTTTGGGTAGGTAAATCATGAAGCAAGTCCGACAAGTCCCGCAGTGCCGGCCTCAGTGGTAGTGAGACCCGGGACGCCACTCACCAGGATGCTAAATTCTCCCGGAGTTGTTGGGCTGGGCTGTTCAGCCTCCGCCTGCACTCTTCGGCATCTGAGGCATCTGATGCATGCGCATGGAAGCAGCTCATTTTAGCGCATGATTCTGCCGGGGGGAGGTGGATTGATTTGCAAAGATAAGGATTTCAACGCATAAGTCGGGATTTGACCAGCCAAAATAAGGATTTGACCATGAACCAATCAATGCAAATTTCACTAGCAATAAATACATGAATGTTGACAGAAAAATAAATGCGAATTTATGCTGTGAACTGTTGATCTACAAAAAACCCAAAAAGGAAAGATCGTACAGAACCCATGGCAATTGGAACTCCCTACAAATGAAGGTTTGACACTGGCAAATCCTCTAGAAATAGCTGATTTTCCAGCAAGCCATGTTACAGGAGGGTTTTCTAAATAAAACAGTAAACTTATATAAACTGAAATTCTTCACATCTCTACAGAATTCACTGATCCTACTGTCCTTTGCGCCTTTTCAAACGTGATCTCCGCGCTTTTCAGTTCGTTCTCCAGTGCGCCTTTCAGGAAGGGTCCAGCCCTACCTGGGAGCGGTTCAAAAACTGCTTGGTTGACGGGATTCCCCTGCAATTCTGCTCATATTGGTTAGTATAATGTTAGTATCATCCCCGAACTAATCATCAACCGGGGTAGATCGCAGCCACTGCTCAGCTGATCTTGGAGAGAATCTTTCCAGCATATCGCAGTAGATCACAGCATTCTACCAGCGAATTCCCGGAGTGTTTCACCGAAAGAGTCTCAGCCAAGACACGTGCACCGGTCTCCATGTCAAAAATTTCGAGCCCTCAGCTGCGACATCCCCGGGTCTCTGGTCCCACTGGTGCTGTGCTTCATCCAACGAGGAAGTTAGCCTCTGGAAAATTTAGCATAGCTATGGGAAAATGATCCATCTATGGTGGTAAACATCCACGGAAATTTCCAAAAGGATATCTCTAGTTACCAGAGGGGAAAACATCTTGAACCAATGTTGACCAATAACCTGGACAAGTTCTCATGAGCCCCAACACACCAATATGTATTCTTGGAGGCATTGGGATCATCAGCATCATGATGATCATGATCATGATCATGATCATCATCATCATCAGCAGCAGCAGCAGAAGCAGCAGCAGAAGCAGCACCGTCCACCGTCACCGTCACCGTCATTAGGGATGCACAATAACATGATTGAAACCACCAACCAGTAGATTATCTAAAAAACCATAAACTATATTCCTAGATTCAATGAAGTCCTGGGCTGAGAATCCACAAACCCGAGCCATTTGATCTCCAATCTCAGGCCAAAAAACAAATCTGTCATGGGTTGGAAATTCGAAGGTTTCAGTCAGGTTGAACCATGGCCTCAGTAGCCTAAAATTGCAAGCGAGTCTCGGAAAGGATCCTGGGCCAGCCAGAAAGCTGCGAAGTGATCACTCCGTTTATAGCAGTTAAACATAGTTAAACACATATTTTACCCTCCAGTAAATTTACATAGACCCTGCCAGATAGGGTTGGAAGACTAGTTTCCACTAAAAACTGGTGATTTTCAGGGTAACCAAAGGGTAACCCCAATGATAACTGCTGCTCATGACTCTTGGGTCACATTGGACTTGCTAATAAAGGCCTGGCAAACATCTGTGGCATTCGTATATATCTCAAGCAAGCCGTGACTATCGCTGGTGGATAAATAGTGAACAACTACAAGGGAATCCTGAAAAGTCCCTGAAAAACACATAAAAGCAGCAAAAAGATCCAAAAAAGGAATACAGTAAGTATATCCTCATGTCATCCTGCATACATATCGATCAACCACTGGCGTCATCTCCTATCAGTTGGGTGATAGGGCTTCCCACATTGGATGAAAAAGGTCCAGTAAACAACATGTATAAACCGTTGAATATATCTAGATATATTCATATATATATATATACTCTATGTATATACATATATATATATATATATATTCTGTATGTATGTATGTATATATATATACATGTATACATATATAGGGATCCATTTAGTCAACATTCAATCCCATACCAGCCAGTCAACCAACATTTAGAAAATCGTAGCCCTTGAAGGCCAGGTGCTGTCAGGGGCTTCAAAACGGTCTGATGCCCAAGCTTTTTCAAGTCTTTGTCCGCAGCATAGTTTTCAATATAGTAGCAACCATCTGCACCGGCGAAAAAAAAAGGGGCTGAGATGAGGTTTTTTGGTGCATTCCAAAAAATAGCTACATAGCTACATGTATGAAAATGTAGATACATATATACAGAATGTATATGTACATATATATATATGTACATAGATGATATATAATATATATATATAGGACAATAATAATAGTAATAATAATAAATGATAATAATAATAAATTATAATAATAATAGTATATACTTATACAATCTTAGAAACATGTACACTGCATGCACAGGTAAGAGAACCAAAGGAAACATGAATGTCAACTGATAACTGATATTGGTATCAACTGCACGAGTTGAAGAAACCACACCGGAACACCGAGACGGAAAAACGATGCTCGGAAAAAAATGTGAAATTTGGATCCAGGGTCCTAAATGCTATGTATTCCATATGCATACAAAATCACCTAAATATACATGTATATATATAAATTCATTATAAGATTCCACTAATCTGAATCAAGGCCATTTGGGGATGATTTTCCTTATTAGCCATGATTCCAGTGAGGTCGCAGTGAGGTCGTTATATATAATTTACCCAGATGTATAGAGAGATATATTTACAGTAAAGATATCCTCAAATACTTTGATGCCCTTGCTTTCACATTCCTTAAAGGTCCGCATGCATCACAATCAATGGCATGTTGGGAGTGGGGTGTTCAACAATTGATTCGAATCTTGCAATTTTGGCATTTTGGCTGTTCAAAAACCATCGAACACCAGATTTTTGGGGAAGTATTTGCTGACCAAAACCATCATCGAAACCAACAAAAACCCATCCACACGGTTTCTAGACGTTCCCTAGACGCGATGCTCTCCTTTCTGGTAGTACTTGTTGTAGATCGAGGCTTTGAAGCTCACCTGGGGAAGAGAATTATATACTCAATGTATATGTGTTTTCAACAAATTGGAAGGAACTATTAGGATTCTTAATTAATGATAGTAATATTGGGATAATATTACTAATGGTGTGTTTAATATACTTATATAATACATTTTAATGGTAGTAATATTGGGATTTCTTGGATGTCCAATCAATTCTTGTAGCATTCCTATGATTATTGGGAATTATTTCAGCAAACCTGGTTATCAAATGAATTGAAGGAAATCGAATGGGACACACATCTAATACATAAGTGGGTGCATGCAGCGAAAAAATGTTGGTTGAGCATGGTTGAGCGCCATTCATTCCTAGAATGCAAACCAATCTGGCCCAACAATCTCCCTCGGAACAGATCCACGATGCAACATAATCATCTAAGGCATGCATGGAATAACACCATACCACTCTCTACAAAAGTTGTACTCAGCAACCAGATTGTTGTCCCGAGACCTGTCAATCCTTAAAGATCCTTAAAGTTAAAGTCATCATCAACACAGGAGCAGTGAATATCTCTTGTGATTGACAATGTAGGGTAAAAAAAACTCACTGCCGTTTTTTTGGGATTGTAATAACCTATAAGAAGGATACCCATTTACCAACCAGCAGAATTGGATGGGTTAGGGGTATGTTTCATTGCTCATATGTTTTTTCGTACCCAAGTGTAGCAGCCTCTAATCCCCAAGGTAAGGCACAGCTTGCTGTCATGGAATCGTCATGTTTAATAAGGCCTTCCAATCAGATAGGGATCCGATATGATGTCACATACCCTCTGGTAAACGAACATAACTATGGAAAATAACAATTTTTAATGGGAAAATTCACTATTTCTATGGTCATTTTCAATAGCTATGTTAAATTACCAGAGGGTACATATGATCAATTGATCACATAGTGCACACATATGTATTGAAATGATTTATGAACATGACTCATTGAGTCAATACATTTTAATACACAACCCGTGTTGTCCCCAAGATTCCAAGATATTGTGCCTATCCAGGCATGTGATGATGATATCCACATGTTTGTTACCCTCTGGTAAACTAACATAACTATGGGAAAATCCACCCATTTTCAATGGGAAAATCCACGATTTCTATGGCCATTTTCAATAGCTTTTTGTATGTTCACCAGAGGGCACATATTCTTTCATTTTACTGCTGCAAGATCTGCATTTTTTTGGATCCAAACAATTCCAACAACGGTTCCATGCATCAGATCGAAGCATATCCCATCTGCCATATTGAGCCAGTTATATGATTGTTGCTGCTCAATACTAATGATTATTCAACAGTTATATTAGCCAGTATAAATATCATATAAATGGAATTCTAAGTCCTTTTTTTCAACAATACCCTGGTTATACTGTTGTTGCTTGAACAAACAATGATTCCCATAAAAATGTCCATCATATCCCTGCTATATCCTCGTGCAATGGTTGGTTCGTATCATATTATTGTTGGTAAACATTGATTATACCACCGTTATATCCCCATGAAAAGGTTACTACCTCCATGATATCCCGTTATTTTCTTGATTTTTCTTGCCTTATCACATCCTTCAACAAAAACAGCCAGTGCATGCCAGAATCACCAGCAAGGCAGCGATACCAGAGACCTTGTCGCACAACAAGGCTGGTTATCCACGGTCGTCCATGGTCATCTGAAACTCAGCTGGTTGGTGGTTGACCTACCCCTCTGAAAAATAGTCAAATGGGAGTATGATTCCCAACATATGGAAAATAAAAGCCATGTTCCAAACCACCAACCAGTCAGTATACAAAACCCTCTGATAATTTTTCACATAGCTATTGAAAATGGCCATAGAAATAGTTCTTATTTTCCCAATACAAAATGGTGATTTTCCAGTTCGCAAACTGTCAGTTTACCAGAGGGTATACAAAGCCCTCTTAATCCCTACTGGGGATGAGCATCCAGCGTGCCCCGCAGGAAATCATCTCAGGACCTCTGGGACCGATCCATTGTGATTCATAAAGTGATTCATTGTCATCATGGCCATCGAAAAGTCCATTCTGATGCACTGATACACTTTTTTTGTTTTTGTTTCTCAGAATTTCTGTTGATGAAATCATGCTAAATCCATCCAATTCCAGCATTTTCCCACCATTTGTGTTGGTGAAATCATGCTAAATCCCCAGGTTGCTGGTGAAATTCCCCCAAAAAACATGGTGAACTTCCACATTTTATGTGCCCCTTTGCTGCGCCTCAACGTGGAACGCTACGACCATCCCACTCTCCTGGCTGGAAGGCTAGAAACCACATCCCTAAAGCTGCATTTATGATCCGTTTACCATCAGAAACCACATTTACATACATTTACCCTCTGGAAGTTGAAGTACATTTAAACTCTGGTAAATTGAAGTTGCTCTTCGCAAGAGTATATCTATCCAAACAAAATGTTCAGCACTGCAAGACTTATATAATATTGTTTTGCTCTCAAAACAACACAAAATCTGACTGCAGAAAGAAAAAAACATGTTCACATGCAGCAAAAACATTGTTGTTTAAAGTTTCAGCAATTTTGAAGAGATTTCCACCGTCGCAACCACCATCTTTGGTGGGTCTAACTGTCGGCACCTTGTTCCCACTGACATCGCGACCGGTCTCGTAGTTGGTGAAGGCTGGTTGGTGCTCCACCCACTTCCTGCGATTATCCTACATGAGAAGTAAAGAATGACAAGTATATTGGCAATGTTTAATTCTTGTACATAGAATAGAAACACTGTGCAATATTAGTATCAATGTATCAATGGCAATTGCCACACGTATGCAAATATATATATATATAAATACACATACGTATGTATATATATATATATGTTGTAAATGGATACACAATTTTTGACACAAATTTCTGTATATACATTGAACCAGCCCATCGACAAAATTGGCAAAGTAGAAAAACTTAGACATACGCACAGGCTAACTGGTTATGGTCCGCACTCCGAAGTGAACATCATCACACATCTATACACATTTTACGAAATAGGTTACTTCTCATGTTTATCAGAGTAGGGCTCAACATCATGAACTTCCCAGTCGAAAGTTCATCTATCCACTGCCAGAGGTCCGAAATTTGGCATCGGTAAGCCTACATTCTGTAGATAACTATAGATTTTCCACACATTTGGCCCATTCACCCTACAATTTGCCTACCATTCACCTACCATTCACCTACCATTCACCCCATGTGCAGCCAAGAGTCCAAAACTTCTCCTCAGTCGAAACACCATCGTGGGTCGATCCAACGATCCAATTTCACTATGGTTACCCTCTGGTAAACTGACATAATCTATGGGAAAATCCACCCATTTTTTAATGGGTAAATCAACATAAATCAACTATTCCTATGGCCATGTTCAATAGCTATGTTTGTTTACAAGAGGGTAATGGCAGATATATCGAATTGCTATTCATGGGGTTGATAAACCAACACACATCACTGGGCACCCACAAACCTATGTATTCTATCTTTCGTAGTTTATCTAAGCATCAACCTCAACGACAAGGTTTCCACGGTGGGCCCCCCCAAGTTGTAATAAGTTGGCTTATAAACCCCATCAACTGTATTTTGTTGTCCCCCATTAACAATCGTTACTGAAGTTAAATACCAACTTGAGCCATTAAACATAGCCCTATCTCATGTCACCATACTAGTTGGCTGATATAAATTCCCTACTATGGGTTATCATGTTATCATCCGCAATAAATTACTGGTTGGTGGTTTCAACCCCTCTGAAAAAAAATAGTCAGTTGGGATTCTTATTCCAAATATATGAAACAACAATAAAGAATGTTCCAAATCACCAACCAGATTAGGTAGCACAAGTCACAAGAATTTCACCAAACCTTCGCTGCTTCGCCAAGTAGCTTCGAACTTCTCGGGCGTCATGTCCTCGCGAGAAAGGAATGGTCAAGTTGCCCGTATTTTGAAGTCTTATAATATATATGCATTCGGTCGATCGCATTCCTTGTATTTTTTGTTCCCTTGAAAATTCTATCATGTAAATAATTGCAAATATCTAAAACCATATCAAAATCTATTCAACAGTTATTTCAGCTTTCTCACATCCACAACAGTTTTGGCACTCATTCCAGGTTGCAGCCATTCCAGTACCCCCAGCCCCTGACCTCAATGGGGTCAGTGATGATCCCCTTCTTACCCGGCTGGATCGTGAAGTCATAGTCCCCCGTGCACCTCTTGCCGCCAATTGGCGTTGAGGGATCTCTGTGGGATTTTCGAGGGCCCCCTGGTACTGAAAACTGGAACCTCAAGGTGAAGTGGGATTCAGAAGCCATAGATTCGTACATGACTCTAAGACAAGTAACGTGGCTGTACCCAAACTTCAGCCACAGATTGATAGGATGGATCATATCAGCCATGACAGGTGTGTGAACTGGAGCGTATCTCCCAATGTTTGCGGCTAAAACACCCTTGTGGTAGGTTGGTTCCCACCGTCTTGCGGATCCTTGGGGTTAATGTACGGGAAATCCTGGTATCATCATCGATCTGAGTTGATGTATGAAGCCAGTTTCAAAACAACCAAAAGCAAACTGAACACCAAAGCTGAGCTGCGTGGGTTTCTTGCAACATGTTCCCAAGCAAATCTGGATGAGCTACAACAATGTCCAAACCTGAAACAAGCCATGACTTCAGGCCCGAGTAATTCACCATGACAAACCACTTCACTTAGAAGTGAAGTCATGGTGAATCTTAACTACCGGGACCAAACTTGTTTTTTTTTAGCTGGTAGTACTAGTACAAATCATTTATAGGAAAAGTATGGAAAAGTACTTTAGTTACTATTCCCCAGATAAAATCAATTCTGGGATACCAATCACAGCCAAGTCCCCCGCTCTACAGAAGTGGTAGCGCCCGTCAGCCATCCAAACATCCTGCAGTTGGTGGCTTCACATAGCTCTGTTCGTAAAGATGGCAGGGGTCGATGGATTGATATGATTGATTTTTCTGGAAAATCGATGGCAAATCCCTCTTTGATGGGAGAAATATAGGGATGTTCAATGTTCCCATCCTCCAATTTTCGGAAGCGGTGATTCCAACCACTGAGGTATCGCATCTCCAATGGCTGTTGAAAGGTGTTCCTATTCCTCAAAAAGTGAGATTTGCCAACCCTTGCATCATGCAACTGCAATCTGGCTATGTATCAAAACCTACTGCACCACTCTTCATCTGATAATTTACATGTGCTGTGAATGAATGCTCACCTTCCTCCCATTCATAATACATTGATAGATATCAAATTTCAAAGATTGTTTGATTCATTCCCAGTGTTGTGTGTTTCTCAAATTGAGGTAATTACCCAAAAACAATGGGTCTCTCCTTTGAACATGGCCAACATTGGATGTTTTTTTTTTTTTTTTTCGGGTGCTCCCGGCTCTCATGACGATCCGGAAAACCCCAGAAGTGAAGGCCTTCCCAAGCCGCGGCCTTGACAGTTCCAGAGCCGGACAGCGCTGTCCAGCGTATAAAACCACTAGCAAAATCGATAAAATCTCCAGCCAAAATGCCGCGCAACACGAAGTCACACTGGAAAAGCTGCCATTGTGGCAAAACATGACTGTAATATATTATATCTGTTGTGAATCTAATTGATATGTATACATATATATATTTATAATTATATAATCATATATACATAGAACAGCTCATGGGGTTCATCATGCCAAGTAGGAATATAAAGCAAACTGTAGGAAACATCATCTCAAACTGCAGCAACTTAGTCATTGAGATCTCGCCAATTTTATCTGTGTGCAAGAGATTCGCTTCCCCGGGGCTCACAAAGCTATACAAACATCAAACATAAGCCATTTCCTAGAACCCTCCAATTACCTATAGAAACACGGGTAAACAAATACTCCCAAGTCAAATGTAATGGGTATATTTCTAGATATTACCATATGTTTCCACATGTTCCCAGATATTGCCAATATAGTATCTGGCGGAAATATAACAATTCACCAACCTGACAATAGCTGTTATCATACAGCCATTTGAGGATGATTCCCGGAATACAAATCATCATTCCAGTGACGTAACAGTGAGGTCATTGTATGTTATCCAGATATATTAACATATATCTCATGTATCCAATTATACCACCATTTTTGTTGGTTAAGTCACCATTGCTGTTGGTTAAAAACCATAAAAATACCATACCATAGTTACAAATGTAATTATGTCACAATAATGAATACTATTGTATCCCGTTATATCCCTATTATAACCATTGTTCGTTGGTTATATCCACTCATATCCTTACATAGTTCCCATTATATATTCATATAATATGTACGTATATAGGCTATGAGTCAAAACCTCGGGACCCGGTACCCCATAAATAGCTGGATCATGCCGGATCTTTGAGATCTTTCTTCCCATCTTTTTTGGTATTCATGTGTGTTGATCCATCCCAATAACCACAATGGGTCCTTGGATAGTCGAAGTTTTGGGCGGCTGTCCCTTCGATGTGCACCTCTGACTTCTTGGTGGTCGTGCCGCCGGGCGCTTCAGCTCGTCCTCTGCGACACTTGGCGGATCTGAGCCACGCACCTGAGAGTCCCAGGCGGCAGAGAAGTTTTTGATAGGATCAATATAATACATATAATACATATATATATACATATATATATATATATAGATATATTTACATGGGAATATATAGGATTTATATATGGGATATTATGGGATTATATTACACCGTATAATGGGGGATGACGAGGGTGTTGAATTGGGAATTTATATTAATTAATCCCATCCCCCGTTCATACTAAACACCCCCATTCTCCATGGTTTCTGGGGAGTGTTTGATATTACGGGGATGGGATTAGGAAATGTCCACCTTCCTACTTGCGCCCATGAACAAAAATAGGTCCATTTGGATCACAGGTAGGATGCATAGTGAAAACCAATCAAACCACCAACTACAACATGGAAGAATTCTGGGGATCCCCCCATTTCAGGAAACCAAGAAATGAATCATGTTCATTTCCAAGCATGCCGCAAAGTACGGCAGCAACTTCCATCAGCTCTTGACCGAAACCATCCCATTTCAACAACACTTTTTTGACGCACTAAGCAGGGCGTGCAGCGACTCACCAGAAACAAGTGAACAATGAGAAGACAAAGACCTGAGCGGAGCCAGGGGAAACCATAGAATGTTTGTCCGTAGCAATATTGGTGAAGTTCTTTGGATGTGACTTGTGACTCAAAACTAACCGTGTCAATAGGCTCGTTGCAGTGCTTCATTTGCCACTTGTGTCTGCGTTACTAGGTTGACCACCACGGTTGTGCATGTAATTATGTAGATAGATGAATAGATAGATTAGATTAGATTCGATTCGATAAGATTGGATTAGAGATTAGATAAGCTATTAGATTAGATATTAGATGAGATATTAGATATTAGATGAGATATTAGATTAGATATTAGATATTAGATTAGATATTAGATAATTAGATTTGATATGAGATTAGATATTAGATATTAGATATTAAATATTAGATATTAGATATTAGATATTAGATTAGATATTAGAACAGAATTTAGAAAGCATTAGGAATAGATTAGATATTAGACTAATTATTAGATTTGATTAGACTAGACTAGATTAGATTTAGATATATAGGTAGATGGATAGGTCGATAGAAAGAAAAATAGATAGATAGACAGATAGATAGATAGATAGACAGAAAGAGAGAGAGGGAGAGAGAAAGAGAGAGAGAGAGAGAGTGAGAGGGAGAGAGAGAGAGAGAGAGAGCTAGATAGATAGAGAGATAGATAGATAGATAGATAGATAGATGGATAGATAGGATAGGATAGGATAGGATAGGATAGGATAGGATAGATAGATAGATAGATACATAGATAGATAGACAGATAGACAGATAGACAGATAGACAGACAGACAGAGAGACAGAGAGATAGAGAGATAGGATAGATAGGATATATAGGATAGATAGGATAGATAAGATAGATAGGATGGATAGGATGGATAGGATAGATAGGATAGATAGGATAGATAGGATAGATAGGATAGATAGGACAGATAGGATAGATAGGATAGAAGATATACTTACACTTGAACATGAGTCTCTCAGTCCAAAAAAATACTGTTCTCAAAGCAAGAAACAGAGATGCCAGCCAGGGCGGTGCGTGCACTACTCTCCTGGCGGACGGTATGAAATTTATTTGGCATAGAAATGATATCCTCTGGTAAACTACCAATAGCTATGGCAAATCACCACTTTTAATAGGTAAATCAACTACAAATGTGCCATTTTCAATAGCTATTTTAAATTACCAGAGGGTATATCATTATAGAAACCGATCCCTGCAAGCAAAAAAACGAAAAGGCTAAACATCCTAGTATATCTAAGTGCGTACTGAATGGAAAAAAACATCCTGCAGCAAAAAGATCGGGTGAGACACAACCAGGGCCATGTTCAAAATAACGAGGGCCATGTTTTGGATCATCCCACATTCCAACTTGGCCACGAACCTGTTTAATCTCTACCTTATGGATTTCTGTATACATGTCTGTAGATGCATGTACAGTAAATACATACAAACACATATCAATCAATGTAAATACAATATATATATATAATTACATATATAAACAAATATACACTATATTCACTATATAAAAATATGAATGTTATTATTTATATAATATATATATCTATATATATACACACTATACATGTATACAAGTATGAGTGTATATACATTTTCACAATGCATACATATGATATACTATATGCACTTTCCACTATACACTATATTCTACATTCTATATACTATAATACCATATACTGTAAACTCTATATTCTATACTAGATTCTATATCATACCATGTACTATATACATTTTACTATATACTATATGCCATATCATACCATACACTGTATACTTTTCACTATATACTTTATACTAAATATGATATACTGTATATGTTCTATAGTAAATATAGTATATTATAGTTAAACATATGATACACTAATGTTCTATATACTGTAAGTATAATAACTACATATTACTACTATATAGTGTGTGTATATAAGATTCATCAATGTATACAACCAGCCGCCTTTTTCAGAAGCGATTTCACCCGATTTCACCGGTCCTGTGGATAGACCAAGATCTGTTGAGGATAGCTGCAGTTCTCACCTTGGCAGCTCCAGCCAGTGCGCACCACGATGTAGCACTCCTGCGAGACAATCATGATGATAAATGATGATAAATGATGATAAATGATGATAAATTATGATAAATGATGATAAATAATGATAAATGATGATACATGTATATAGTAGGATCGCAACAAGTGGATAGAAACACGGGTGATTGACACAATTCCTGCCATTGTCCCATCTACATGTGAGTGGAAACCATAGCCTGTAATCATAATTATATAATTAATCAGTTTCACAATGAAATGCAGGCCAACATATGTCATTCCATATCATTCCGTGCTAATGGTTTGTTCATACTCGGGATTCCCTTTTTTCATGTCGTATGATCATTATCCCCAAAATATTGTGGCTATAGAATTTGGTCATTTACCATTTACATCAACAAAACTATCCCCAGAGTTTGATAGGACTCACATCCCTGTTAAATGACAACTTTATCCCCAACCATTACATCATTACATCACTAACAATAGGATTATGATTATGAACCCTATTAATCCCTATATAACAATAGGATTATGATTCTATGAAATGAGCCCGTCTTCATCAACCAACACCTAGAAAAAAACGCAGCGACTCGCCAGCGATTCGCCTGTTTCTTTGCCTCAAAGTGAGACGAAGGATGGGTCGGATGGGCCGGCTGGGACTCCAGCACGATGTCGTAGGCTCCTGTGGCATCAAAATAGGTGGGATTTTATAAGAGAATCAGCGATAAATAATAGAGTGGTAACACTCCTATAAATGTGGCAACACTCCTATTTATGACAACCCAGAATAGGAATTAATGAGTGTTACCACATATATAAATAATCAATAGGAATTAATCCTATCTGGGATTTTATACGAGAATAACCGCTACAGTCATGTGGTGATATGAAAAAAGGTGTGTTATGCTTAGAACAAATCATCAACTCGTGGAGCAAAACTCTTGGAGCCAGACCTGACAAACTAGCCGCTACTAGTGGCACCAATCTGGGCCTGTTACAGAACCCGGCCTGTTACCTACTGAACCCAACTCAAATTGCTCTTAAGAGACCTTGCTTTTGGTTCCAAATCCCCAGTTGTACAGTGTTCCACCATCTAAGGATTCTGATTCTCCATCTAATCCTAATTCTCAATGATCAATTTCATGTCCCTCTTGACTCCAAATACACCACAAACAAACATTCATCAGTCTAGCTGTAGCTTTTAGCCATGGCCATTGTTCAAGTGATGGGAAAGAAGGGAGGCACCCACTGGCAAGTTATATTGTCTGACCATTTTAATCCATAATTTTAAGTTTTAAGTTTCAATAAGTAACAGCGTTCATCGATTTTGGAAAACCATGACTCTAAACCAGTATCATGGTTAGAACCAGATTATACAGTATTATATATTGTAAGGTTGTCATAGATTTGAGCAGTCCAATTCCAATTCTGTTCCTCATGACTTCCGACCCAAAATTGCCATTTGGATCCATTTGTATACGGTGTATACCCAATTTTCGGACACGTCCAAAAATCATAGACTTGGTGATATATCTCATGTGTATATTATATATAATTATATATATACACAGTATATTATAAGTATATCCCACATGAAAGAGGTCGTTTCCACGATTTCTTTGCTTTTCAATCCTCAACATTTTCTTGAAGAAACCCACAGTGTTCATCATGGGTATTACATGGTTTTATGGTGTTTTACCACCCATACGTCGTCACCCTTCGGCCCTCCAGGGACTCCAGGGGTCCCGGAGAGGGCCTGGGTTGATGCCAGTGACAGTGCCAAAGACCAAAGCCTCTGAGGCGGATCCGCCATCAGTGATGCCTCGGCGTGGCGTGGCGCTGCTGTCGGATTTCATAGGGATTTCATGGGGAATTTACATGAATTTAGCTTTCAGCTCATGGGGATCTATGATTAAATCACCAACTCAGATTCAATTTATCTGAAATCATCAATGATTTTTTGGAATGAAACATCTACAGGAAACCCAGAAGGTTTTGCCCCCAAGCACACTGCAGGGCTTTCCTGCAGATTTCCCCAAACCAATATTGGGAAAAGACAAACTTCGCAATATGATTCAGAAATTGTGGCTAGTTGGGTAAATGCCATCAAGATCCATAAAGCCCAATCTTGTTTTTGAAGATTTATTGAATGAGGTATGGTTCTTTTAATAATTGATAGGTTTAAGACATTTATCCACTGTATTCTGCCTGTCGAGTCTGTGTCCAAGGTTCTCATGTTCACTGGCGCGCCGTTGTAGGTGTCAATCACTGCAATCTGGGCAGTCTCCGAAGGGGCAAACACGTGAGACCTGAAGGCTTCTCGATTGGAATGCCGAGAGGACTCACAGGAGGATCGCTTGGAACATGTGTTTGAGGGGTCATTTCCCACAACTGCCTGATGTAGGAAACGACATATTAATTGATAATACTCCAACAATAATAATAATAATATAATAAACATAATAAGAAACACTCTCTTGTTGGGGATGGAGTTTATGCAATCCGTTTTGGTATAAGAAAAATATAGAAACGTAAGAAGAACACAGTTTTATTATATGATTTACCACCCGCTTCCATTGATGACAATAAACTCCCTCAGCCAACTGACTGCTGAACCCCTACTTGGTACAACCGGGAGTTTCATCGTCTCCCTTTGGCCATCTTTGTGTATATCAACACACTCTAGAAACCAGCGCAGCCAGCTAACAAAAACACACTCTAGAAATCATAGAATTGGATGATGGGAAAATTTACAGGAAAGCCCAACCAATTTGATGGTAAAAACCATGGTTTCCGGTTAAGATTTTCCCTTAAACCAATCCATTGATAGAACCTCCGGTTTTTTTCGAACCAGTCGAGCGTATTTTTTTGTCAGCCAGGGAGCATAAAGGACACCGACTGTCCAGGATCTTGACTCTTGTGCACCAAGAGCATCAAGATGGCATCGTGTTGAGGGAGACCCTCCACCTTGGCGCTAATGGCGAGGAGATGTGTATCATCTGCATGGATAAATATTGATCAGTTTGAAGGTAAATATAGAAAGGTTGTTGATGTTGTTGATGATTGTTGTAGGTTTATAATAATAACAATTATAATATATATATAATATTAACTATATTATTGCGATACATTGATGATCTGGACAATTATATAGTGGAATCTTTAAAAGAAAACCACATTCCCAAACAGCAAAGTTAAAGTTGTTTGCCATCCAGCTGCTGTGAAGACTCCAGCTGTCTTGTTGCCCTGCTTGAATTCCAGGTTGTCACCTGCCTTAAACTCCTTTGTAAAGGATTGGCACTGCATGTACCTTGGCGACCGGCCACTGGGTTCCATTCTGGCCATGTGTGGGGTTCCCCCCAACTCTACCAAGCGACTGTTGCCAATGGGGAACATGCAGATAGGTTGTATCTACTCCACAAACATCAACTTAACTACGCACAACCACGCACCTATCTCAATCTCCACACTCGGGACCAGTCTGCTGGGAGCTACTGATGACTTAATTGAAGTGTGTGGAATTAGCAACTACAACCCCCAATTAGAGATTTGGTTCACCACATTCTACACCTTAATCACTGATTTTCAAATAGCCGGTCTTATACCACCTGTAAAATCCCCACGGTGACCGTGAAATTCCATGGTTTCGGGTTAAAACATGCAAAATTTCATGTTGTCTTGGTGAAATCCCATACCACTCCCCATTGTTCTTGGCCAAATCCACCCAACCAGAGAACCACAGCAAGCCGGGGCACTTCAGAGGCTCAGAGCCTGTAAGGGTGTCCGAACCTGCCACCTCAGCTGGGATTTGACGGGGATTGATCTGCAAAAAGAAAGGATCCTATCCCAACATTAGATACACCATGATATACTATGATATACCGATATACCACTTCTAAATGGTCAGTCTCCCAGGATGCTCTGACCAAGCCGGCAGTCATCCTATCCTATCTTGCCATCTGGGAATCGCCTGGGCCTCTGGCAACATCAAAGGCTACCTCCGATGCAAAGGCATTGCAGACTCGAAGCTCTTGATGAAATTCCACCTGGACATTGGAGAGTGATGTCGTGTCTCTGAGACACATTTTTTTTGTGGGAATGGTTCACATAAGGAAAACATCTTGGATGATTCACACTATACATGGTCAAACATTACAGGTTCTCAAGAACCCTTTGGACTCATATGTCCAAACAGCGAATGCACCATCCTCATGGCCCAGTGGCAAGACACCGTCTAACCACTCGAAAATGAGTCATAATCTATGGTTAAAAATAAAAGTATAGTAAAGCTTCACTATTGGATATACATGGATATACGATTTTACTCATCTACTCGACATGTTCACATTCATGATTGTTGGATATAGATGTGCTACATTGCTCGCATTACTAAAGGAAACAGTACAACTACCAGCCAAATACCGCTGCCTTCCCTCATTCGTTGCATCTCACGGTTGCCAGGCCTTCAACATATGGTGCGAACGCATAAACCCCGCTGACGCCAACAGTGGGGTCAGCGCTGTCCATAGCCACAACCTGGATGTGGACATCCGTCTGAAGGAATTACAATCTCTACAGTACCCCGTAGAAATTAAATACTGCTGCTTTATCATTGGATCTATTATATATTTATATATAATTTTGGGGTCCTTTATTACTTGTATTTAATACTCGGAGAATGGGACTAATAACATATGATCTCGGTTGACTTCATAACTTGACGGAAGCTCGGGAGGCGAAACAAACCAACCCCCACCAAAGCATTATCCATACAGGAGCTGTCCATGATTTGAAACAAGATTCTCTAAGACACTAAATTGCATCATGCCGCGTGAGGGAAAAATGGCTCTGGACAAATGGTGAAATAGTCGAGCATCACCAACATCAGTTGCTCCAGGGATTATATCATATTAATTCATATTATATCCCAACTGGTGGGTTCTTACCGTAGTTGTAGCCATGAATAGCCCAACTGCACCCCCAAGTAGGGGATCAACATATCCCGTTGGCCCAGTGGCATCAGGACCAGCTGAGACTGTCCTGTTGCAGAAATTCTCTGGACTGCATGGGACCCCTTTGAAATCCAATCCCGGAGGAAAGTCGTTGTTCCAAAAAGTTCCAAATCCATCAGTCCATCCGCTGAAGGCATGAGCAACTAGTAACTAGTACACCAAGACAGTCTTGCTATGACTCCCAGACAGCAACCGTCCTGAAGGGTCTTCAATGTGTACGGAAGGGCCGCCAGGGATTCAATCGATCCAATGGCTGCGAAGGGGTCAACTCAGTCTTGGATGTGTCACAGCCACCTAAATCCATAGGTATCTAAAGGAAGACAAATAGATAGTAGGTAGATCAGTAGATAGGTAGAAATATACATGTATATCTATATATATCTAGAGATAGATATTATAGATAATATAAATAGAATACATAATATAGATATGATTATAGATAGATAAATAGATAAGGACTAAAACCGATTCCGGGAGCAACTCCAAAATCCCATCACGGGCTTGGGGCACCCAGCCATCACTTGGCGTCCGGATGGAGGTCACCTTGGGGGCAGTGCTATACCAAACCCTTTCAAGTGGTTTGGTGGACCAAAGGACTTGATCAAATGCTACTCAGAACCATTTTTAATATCAAGAGTACTGTCTTGATCAATATTGATAGTGGTACCAATATCCATCATTATTTGGCTACTCAGAACCATTGTTCACGCTGATATTGAAACAAAAATGAATGGTCTAACGCGAAAACTAACTCAAACTGACCAACAAAAATGGTGCGTCCATTGGTACCCCAATGTTAATCCATACCCCTTTGATTCCAGACTGCAATTCGCAGCGAATCAAACGCCTTCAGCACACACACACACACCTTTGTTGTGGTCATTGGTTGATACTCCGCTGATAATCAAACATGGCTTGCTGGAACATCATCCCTGTAGTTCAATGTTCTTCCCAAGAAAAAGTTTGGCGGTGTCCCATTGCATCCCATTGCCATGTTTGATTACCAGAGGCTCCAGAAATAACATATCCCAGCTATGACTTGTTTGATTTAGGTTGATGTTCAACATGGTGAACTGTAAGTGGCTGGCTACTCACTTTACAATTGATTTATTGCAACGCTGGGTTCTCTACCTGGGCTGGTCTCCTGTAAAACATATGACTTGTGACATGTTGTTACCATGGTCACTCTGGTCATCCAACTAGAAGCAACAGATTGAGCTGGAGATGCCAAGTCAAACATTATACCAGTAGGTGGATCTTTTTATGGTTACAATACAATATGTCACAATAATCCCTACAAGGTGGGGCCCCCCAGTTATAAGTTGGTTTATAAACCCCATTAACTATAGTTATAAGTACCATAAACCATAGTTATTGGAGTTATAAACCAACTTAGCTATCTTGAGGGCACCACCTTG
>Ga0126342_10007881_pt1 | contig 19048 bp, 16 predicted proteins | sample Cyp1metagenome_FD_92528 | JGI IMG/M metagenome (GOLD analysis project Ga0126342, IMG submission 92528) | Coral microbial communities from Lord Howe Island, Old Settlement Bay, Australia - Cyphastrea 1 metagenome | ecosystem: Host-associated > Invertebrates > Cnidaria > Coral ... | reverse complement strand
TCATCATCATCATCAGCAGCATCAGAATCTACACATAGATATCATCAGAAGTCACCGGAAATGAACATTTGGAGATTCTTTCATGCCCTGGGTCTTAGTCCGCTGCCATGGCCAGCAAAACAACTTGCCAGCTCAAGTGTATGGCCTTTCGTGAAAGCAGGAGTTTCCCTGGGTCAAGGTTGGCCCACATGGCATCCTGTGCAAAATCTGCCAAAAGGCAAATGTGAGTTCACTGTGGGCATCTGGCAACGGTGCCTTGCCTTTTGCCTTTTTTTAACCAAAAAAATGGTACCCCAGAACCCAAGATTTTGAGACTGAGATTTTTCTTTTTGTTCAAATGAATCTCAAACCCAGTAAATCTTGTTTGTTGTCAGTGGAAATGGCTTCATTTAACCCACTGGGATTGATCAGTGCTGGCTGTCAGCTATCATGCCGCTTAGGTGGAAGAGGCCGAGGAAAAGTCTGGCTGTCCCACATAAAGCAGCATGCTGAAACTAGAGCTCATCGGCTTGCAGTGCCTTGACATGGTGCTAGAAGTTTTTTTCTAATGATTGTGTCTCATAAACAAGCTGAAGGATCCCCAGCCACCAAAGAGCTAGGTTAATACGGGGTACTTAAGGCAACGGAGGGGTTAGGTATAATAACTTTAGTTGGAACCATGTTGAACCCAAACCAAGGAACGTGTAATTCTGCACAAGTTGAAGGGCATGCCCTCATGAACGGTGTGGTGGTCTCTCATGCGACTGTTTTCCGCTGTGTCATCCAACGCATCCAGAAAAGGAGAAAGTTGACAAAACCAAGGAGGGAACTGTTCCCCAAAATCGATTTGTGCAATGTCAGCCAGAGAGCCCTGTGTGAAAAACCCTACCGATCTAGTCCCCCTTTTTGCGCGCCTGTGTGAAAACTTTTGAGAAAATTCTGTATCAATTTTGGATGGGATTTTATTTGCACAAACAAGTGTCACTGGCCAGCAAAGCATCAACATTCAAATCAAGTACAAAGTGATCGTCTCCCAAATGTCAGTGGCGACGTCACAAGTGGCGCACAGAAAATGCTGAAAAAGGGGATTTGCAAGAGGCACTTGGTCAAGTGGCAAGAGGTTCCTTCAAGAAAGTTTACCTATCCCAAATTTTCACAAATGTTTCAAAAAGAAACCTTTTTTTTCAGGAAACATCTTCTTTCTGACTTTTGGGGAATGCTGAAAACCCTACTGATCTAAAACCCTGCTGCTCTAGGGCTGGTCTTCGCCATCCTGATAATGAATGTATGGCTAATTGTTCCATGGGGGCGGGTGATTTTGATATTTTGTTGAACCCCTATAAGAAACCACAATGACTGTATGGCTAATTGTTCCATGGGGGTGGGGGATTTTGATCTCTTCTTCAAACCCTGTAAGAAACCCTAATGAGTGTATGGTTAATTCCATATGATATGCAGAAGCAACATGTTCTGGTTGTATGATATGTGTAGAAGCAACATGTTCTGGTTAACACCCTAGCAACACCTTCCGTTGTTTGACGTCGAACAGAATTCCCTGGTATTTGTGCTATTCTGGGCTTGGGCAAATTTCGGGGTCTGTGTGTATAAAAAAAAATATAGTAATATGTAATATGTATATATGAGATTACATATAATTATGTTGTCAATCAACGGATCTCTCTATATATATATATATTATTCATTGATATGCAATGGTATCGGTATCACTGGATATGCTCACGGATAGAATCGTGGGATGTCACAATTCTGATGGGCGGATGGAAAGGAGGTCTGATCTAAGACCAACAGGGTCTAGGTGATTTGTTGGGGGAAACCCGGCAAATCTGTGTGAAAACCTCTGATAAATTGCCATGGATTGTATGGCTTACAAAACCCTAGCCCCTGAACGTGATGTGTGACTTAGTTAATTATCTGAAAGTTGTAATTCTCCACTACTTGTCCAAATTATCTCAAATGAGCAAGATTCGCTGATTGGACAAACTCAAGATTGAGGGCGTCCAAAGCCGGCTTAGCAGTTAGCCCAACAGTGCATGGAGACTTCCACCATATGGATGAACGTAGTGGATTTCCACGTTATGTTCACCAAAAGATAGGGAAAAATTGGCTCATTTTGGGCGCCAAGAAATGTTCAGAACCCAGATGAACACAGTATCAGAAAAGTCCAAATATTGATCTCTGCTGCAGGAACCTTTCTTGCCAGCCCTGGTTCTGTGATAGACGTGCTCATTTGTGGAGATATATTCGGCAGGATTTTTCCATTTTTTTCAGATAATTATATATATATATATATATACATATATATTTCCAATATGATTTGATGATAATCTAGATGTCCACATATAACTGGATTGGACATATAGATCTATATAACTTATATAACCAATATGTATCATCAATATATGTTGATAATTATTATTTGATATGATTGGATCATTTTGGCAACATCCAGTGATTGGGCCAGCGTCCGAGCAGTGTTGCCCAATAGAAGCTCCGCAAATAAGCTACAAATCGAAGGGCCTAGGTTGTGCGAAGATCTCAAAAGAAATAAGAGGCCAGGATCAGGAACAAAGCCATAGTGCCACAGTGCCGAATATCCAGATATTTAAGATTTACAGAACTATCCAGATATTTCATGATCCATTTCAAATCATTTCAAACCTGAGGCCATAGTTCATGATCCATTTCAAACCGAACCAGATTAAACGCCATTGAGATATGATTACCCTCAGAATCCCTCGGGTATTGAGGTCCCTAAAAGATTTACATAGATTTACAAACTCTCCAGTTCTTTCCCACTCACAAACAAGACATATTGGAGCCACATTCAAACAAATCTTCATATTTCAATAACATGAACATTTTTTTAAAAAAAAAGACAAATCAGCATGAATGAATTATTCATGAATTGCAGAAACTCTCCAGATCTCTCCAGTCGAATGCGCCATCAGGATTCCAACTTCCAGATCTTCCAGGACGCCCCAGGACTGTCTGGGACTGTCTGGGACTCCCGACTCTGGCAAACCTGCGGTCATGGCTTTGGAAAAAAGGACATATCGTGACATGACGCATGAAAAAAAAACTTCAGAAAAATAGCCGTTTTAATATGGCAAATTGATATTTCATTGTTAGCCTAGATTGGCTTAAATTGTTAGGCATACGGGATACCACAGTTTCAGACAAACCCAATCTTGTCATACCTTCACATGAACTTCACCTTTTATAAGAACCTTTTTTTCGTGAACATTTCAAGACCCATGCAAAAGTGGCATATGCATATCCTTCCCGAGTCCAAACGCAGTGAACTGATGTGAATTGACTGAACTTGATCCTCAAAACATCCCCCAGAGCTCACAGTAGCCGCACCTGAGCAAGCACTTGACACGCGAGTCGGTTGGAATTGATGTAATCGATCAAGCCACTCCTTGTAGCACCGCAACGCCAGCAATTGCTGTTTCAAAGGCCATCTGCGAAGTAGTTAGCTTGCATTTAGAGGTTTCACATGGTTTCACATGACAACTCACGCTACGTAAAAACATGGTACTCCTTGTATACATACCATCATATTTATATCCAACCCGTTGCTTAAACGGTCAAACACAACATTGGAAGCATTCTCCACCGTAACCATCACCTGAGTGCCTAAGCTGCTTATCCACTACTCAGTCAGTACTCACACATAGTCATTTCATGTCATTTCAATTGCTGACAATTGGTGACAGCACGACCCAACTTTAGTTCCGCACTCCAATTGGGACTATCGTCTGGTAATCTAACAGTATGTCAGGATATGGCCCAAAAATGCTTCGATCTACTCAATTTTGGTGATGGACACGTTGCGCCAGGTGGCTTCCAGCAATTCTTCTCAGCACGTTTGCCCAGGACCTGTGGCAGGATGACCTCAGAACGATCGGAGGGAGCGGATAAAAGGGTCATTCTTGGCATGGTATTTATATATTATATGTATATGTATTATATATATAATGATTAAACTATCCCCTAAATCACCATAAATAGGCGGTATAAACCATCCAATGGTATAATTCTGTGCAATATCATAAAATACTACACTGGTTGATGGTTTTAGAACAATAACAATAGATATTAAGGCTTATTAATGGTTATTAATGGCTACTAACGGATACTGGATACCCTCTGGTAATGGCTAACATCGCTATTGAAAATGGCCATAGAAATAGTGGATTTACCCATTGAAAATGGTGGATCTTTCCATAGTTATTTTGATCCTGGTTGGAAGTCAGTTGGGATGATGACATTCCCAACTGAATGGAAACAACATGTTCCAAACCACCAACCAGTACAATATAGTACAATATATAGAGTACAATAGTATACAATAGTACAATACATAGAAACAAATACAGTATATAGAACACCCTACACCCTTCTATCTTTGGGCCGTGCCTGATTTTTAGCTCCATGGTATGGAGCCAGAACATCACAGAACTAGCGGTCAAGGTGTGCTGGAGCTGAACCACTGCAATGTGATGGGAACGAACCCCACACGCATAAAATAATTCACGATCCTATGGGGGAAATGTTGCGATAGTTGCAAGTGCCAATTTCATTCAATTGACATCAATTGACAATATATATATACATATATATATATATATTATGGAGGCGATTTACAATTTATACTTTTTACACCCCAAACCTGGGTAGACCCAACCCCATACCACAGAGATGTTGAGCAGTTTAGCGAATGATCCGCTGCAGGTGGCTAAGTCGGGTTTGCAGGTGCCACGAACTCTCAAAATGTCGCGCACTTGCAACAGCGTTGCAACTGTGAGGCGATCCTCGTGGCTCACAGCAGAATGGGCGACAAATTGGAATGTGTTGGGATGTGAATACATGTGAATATCATCCCTAAGTTGGAGGTGGTAGTGACATGTATTGACCCATACCTGATTGATTCAATCGGTTCCTGAAGCATCACCTCATCTATTTGAGATCTGTGATCTTAAAGATCAAATCACCAACATCGAAGAAGCCTTCTCACAAGTGACAGATCATCAAACGTCCATGTTGCAGGATCGAAATCTAAAAGTCAGTCAGGTACAGACTTAAGATGATTTAAGTTGAATTGTGAAAGAAATATTGTAAAAAAAATGAACGTTTACAAACACTGTACCAGAGCTGGTGCTATCCCATGGCAACTGCCGCAACTCAGCCATGTCCATGGCGGCCATGGCCATCCACCGTAGAATCAATGCATAACAAAGCTCTTTCTCATCTTCACATTCGACCATCTTCTCGGCGAGGATAAAGATTTTCCTCAATGGACGCACAAACAACGGAAGTTTTGGGCCATCGGCCCTCCTGACAATGTCAAAATGCGAAGAGAGCCGGCTTCAGAGTTTTCCTTCCAGTACAAAAACTCCCATATGCTTTGTCTTTGATAATCCTTAAATTCTGCACTCAAGATGAACCCGCCACCTCAACATATGCTTCCCGGTATCGATATATCTGATATCTGATACTGTATGGGCCAGATGAACACCTCAACGTATCTAGCTGGTGGTTTCATCCACCGAAAAAACATGTTGGGATCTTTCCCCTAGGGTTGAGGATAAACACATTTTTATACATTTTTGAAACGACCAACCATCGGATAAATTATAATAGTTCACTACCCTCAATCTTGCGGCCATTTGGGGATAATTTCCCTTATTAACCATAATTCCAGGGTTCGGGAGAACAGTGAGGTCGTCATAATTTACCCAGACCCATGTACAATGGACTGGTTGTGGGCTCACGACATCCGACAGAACTCCGTCTGGACAGCCAAGCTGCTGAGCTTTTTCCAAGGGCAACGCTTCCAACCTCGGGTCACCGATCAACGGCGGCTCGCGTGGTACGCCAGTTTCCTTCATCGCCAAGGGGTACCGATCACTTCATACCTGGTGGAATCACCATATATTTGGTGCTGCCGAAGCCTGGGGCACATAAAGGGCGCCTGAAGATGTTTGAAGCAAGGCACCTGTATCTGGCGCCCAGGGCTCCTTGTTCATGTTCCACCTCAGCTAATCTACGGATCCAGAAGTGGGTCTAGAAACAGGGCTTAACCCACCAGTTGTGGCAATCTTACGAAAAAAAAAAACGCACCATATTTTCGGACAAATCCTTTTCTTGGGGGTGCAGATGATGAGAAGATGGGCAAATCTAAGGGAACCCTCTTTAAAAACTGCAACTGCGCTTGATCAAATCTCTCCAAAATCAGTTCGACACACCTCAACTCAAGAAAGCTTTCATTATAATATCACTAAATGGAACCCTACATAAAACCGCATCCAAAAATTGTCATGTTCTTTCAGTACAGCAAGCATCCACAAATGCATACAAATGCTTGCAAATGTTGGATACCAACAGAAACGCGTTTCCTTGAATTTCCTGGTGAGCTAATTAACACAATACATTATATATATACACATACATATACATATGAATTTATATGCATATATATATATATTATATAATATAAATGTTTATATGTACTCCAATCGTTTTCTTAAGTCATATCAGCCAGCAAGGCTTCCCAGGACACATTCAGTCGTTCTCGCTCGGGGTTTTCATCAGCTAACGATGAAAAACCCCGCAGCAAGTCACATGGCAAATCAACGAAAAAATAAGGCAAAGAACCACCACTTATGCTTTCTAAACCTGGTTGGTGGTATACCTACCCCTCTGAAAAATATGAGTTCGTCAGTTGGGATGATGACATTCCCAACTGAATGGAAAAATCAAATTCATGTTCCAAACCACCAACCAGCTTTCAAAACTATTAAATTAGATGATTCAGCAAATTAAGCTCCCCTCTTCATCAAAGTTTTCGTACCCGCGGCCCTCAGCTATCCATACTGAACAAAAACAACTTCGACCACGTCAAGTGACTGTCACGTTTTGGTACTTATAATTGAGTCGTACCTGGCACTTATCCAGATACTCCTCCCTGACATCTTCATCCTGAGGAGAGTAGATCATCACCTGGGAGTTGAGGCTTCCCAGTTGACTTGGTGGCTGCATCTAGATTGCTAAACATGTTTACTAACATGTTGTACTATACCGGGTATATGTATACGCGTAACAGAAATGTATTATATATATATATATATTCGAAATATATAATTAAATCTTATATAATCAATATGTAAATAATCTCAAGAGGTTCCCTGCTGTTCCAATGTATACGTAATTTTATACGTAATTTATCGATATTTATAGTATATTGTATATATCCCCATGTCTAACCCAGTTGAAGATGGATCAAATAGGATGGCCGGAACCCCCCAAAAATAATGGATGTTCATGCCTCTCAGGTCAAAATAAATGTTGCTCTGGATACGAAAAGGGCATCACCTAAACATCACCTAAACAACACCTTTTTGGGGGTCACCTAGTCGTTTTATGTCTCTTTAGCTCTTAACCACCTAACTTATGTGGTTTGCCACATCCTAACTCTGGTGACTCCCTAGGGTGGTGAACCTCCAAATGTTTGCATGATCAAAATCGACAGTCCCAATTTTGATCCAGGATAACCTCCAAAAAAAATCCCCAAAATGGTAAACCCTCATTTGGACTGGCTAAATCACCACTAAGGGTGCTAAAGTCACACGTCTTTGGATGGTTTTTTATCCAGGAGAAATCACAGTTTCAATGGTTTTAAACGTTGTTCATCCAGATTTCTCCCGAAAAACATGGTGGATTTCACCATTTTTCCATGGTTTTTCCATGGTTTTCCCATGGGTTTCGGCTTTTGCTCCATCTTTTCCGGTGAACTTCCGGGCTCCAAGCGATCCAAGGCACGGTGGAGTTGGGTCCTACAGCCTGGTCCACTTCGTGCCTAACGAACTCGGTGTCGGATAGCCCCAGCGATCATCCAACATTCACTTTTTGGGGGATTTTCCATAAAACAACACTTGTAACTGGTAGTGAAACAGAACCTAGTGAATTGAGTTTCTAGTTACATTAGGATTTTCCATAGTGAACTAATAATGATCCCTAGTGACAACTGGTAATTAATGGATAATGGAAAATCCTAATGATAAGGATTACCAAAAACTAAAACTGGATGATGACCAAAAACTTATAACTGGTAGTAATGATTCCACTATGAATGGAAAATCCTAATGTTATCATTCCATTCTTGGGGAAAGAATCCCATTACCATTAAACATAATCAAAGAATTATATATCATCATGATAATTCATCATTATAAAACATGTTTTATAACATGTCTACAGAACGCATGGTTAGTATGTCAAACATCAGTATATATATAATTATATGTATAATATGGTTATACTAAGATCGTGCTTTTCCATTATGACATCATTATAAAACATGTCTAAAACATCCAGTCATTGAACATGTCTAAAACATCCAGTCATTGGGCTACCCCCATGACTTAGGAAACCATTTATGGACACATCCATGAAATCAATAGTGGTCATCCAGCTGCCATGGATGAAATTAATGACTTAGTATTGAAATAACAATGGTGACGACTGGGGATCCACCATGACTTGAGAACCCCCATATGATATAATTTGCATAGTATGACACAACACAACAACATGTGCAATATACATGAATTGATACATGGTGTAAAATAATGTATATGGGTGGTTGGTCGACATGCCTTTTCCCAAAACCGTGCTAGACCCCTGGACCACGAAATAACGAAGATAACCTAACGTACGCAATTCGTTTCGCAACGTGATCTATGTTTCTTCACTAGGGGTTTTTGACCGGATCCCACATATATATATATATATATCCATATATAGTCTTCAAACGACTCTTGTCCATAACCTCCAAAATGAATGTGAGATGTATGACAAGACCGTCGCATGGTACTCAGGGATGGCGCTCGAGTTCAGTAAGTCTATTCTTGACTTGGCGAATTTGATGATGTTGATTCTGAATATGAAATGATCTGAATCTACAGTGTTCTTTTCAAGAGTTTTCTTATAGTTTTCATCGTTTTCTGATAGTTTTCATCATTTTCATCTTGGGAAGACATGGGAAGCACATCAAAGCACCAACAGAAATGCCCAGCAACACGATGGAGCCAATGCCCTCGTTCCATCCGATGATCACGGTGATGCTCTCGTGTGCCACCTGCATCCAGTAGTCACCCAGTTATCCAGTTATCCCCAAAGAGCGTGGGTGGGATGATACTGCAGGATAATGTTGAGGATGACGATGATGATGATGATGATGATGATGATGATGATGAAAAAGAATATGATGATGATAATGGTGATGCTGGAAAATGTTGAGGATGATGATGACGATGATGATGATGATGAAGAAGAAAATGATGATGATAATGGTGATGCAGGAAAACGTTGAGGAGGATGATGATGATAATGATGATGATGATGATTATGATGATGTTTGGGGAAGTTCCTGTAAATTTTAAGAACACCAAACGTGATTAGGAAACAAACATAGATTATTTAATATGATTGGTTTTAAGAAGACCAAACACGATTAAGACACAAAAATATAGATTCGATTTACATTGGTTGAACCATTGATTTACGACCACTTTTTTGGGGCGGGTTTTAATCTACTAGTATCTTTTTGGGCGGTGCTCTATTCCCCTAGTGCCCTAGTGATTGCCAGTGTCAGCCAAACATAGATGGCTGCCAAGGAATGATGCGATATGTTGGGTTTGTCTCCAAAATAGAGTGCCCCTCAATCCATGGGTTAATCATGGTTAACCACTATCACAATGACGTTTAGGGGTATACCCCACTTTTCAGACAAACCCAGTAGAATCGGCAAAATCCACATCTTGGTCGATTGTGGTTTGCGGATGCTCCTTGCTCTTCACATTCAAATGGCTATGGACCAATAATGTATCTCTTTGTTCCCATCAAAGTATTTGGCAGTTGCCAATCAAAGTCAACCCGGATTAACAAACCCTGGTTGACTAACTAGTCAGGTTCCCCACAAATAGTGATCAGTTGCTAAGTTGCAAATGAATGCCTTCTCCCAGCAAAGAAATACTAGGAGGTTATTAATCAGGAGTTGACATATCATCCATGTTCCTCTCCCAAACGTATTGGCGAATTGTGACATTCCCAGCTATGATTCCCTTCCCCAGCGCCTGTTCTTTAACGGAACCTGCAGATGCGGACCCCAAATAAAAAGTGGTCCCTTCTTGGATGCGCGTCCTAGTTGGCAACTGGATGAAAACCACCCCATATATCCCCATATATATATATATGTATATATATATATGTATATTATATGTATATATATATATTATAAACATCCGTACATACATATAACTATATATGTGCACATGCAAATATAATTATATAACTATATATATATATATCATATTTATCCGTACACATATATATATATATATGTATATGTATATGTATATATATATATATATAATAGTTTATCTAACTTAGAACTTGGCTTAGCCGCATCTCGATTCGCATGCAAATGCAAGTAGTTGGTAAAAACTATCTTGAAATCGTTGGCGGAGCAGGGGACTATAACTTAGGACTAGGGTCCTTTAGGTCTTATACACACCTAAATTGCCAGGTTCTTCAGCTTCAACAAACTGGGAAAACAACCATATCTCACTATTGAAGTTTGTTTCTTGGGATGAAAAGACCATCAAATCGTGCCCATATAAACACCGCTTTCCCCAATGCTATCGTTCCTGCAGCGTTCCAAAAAATCGTCTGCCTGGTAGACTTTTGGCTGCAGACCATCTGACATGTTTTGCTTTCATCGCCTTTTCTCGCATCCCTGGAGTGACAAAAAAGCTGGATTCGCAGAGATATTTCAGTGGAGCCAGCCATCCCTTATAGTACCCTCTGGTAAACTAACATAACTATGGGAAATCACCATTTTTTATGGGAAAACTCACTATAAATGGCCATGTTCAATAGCTATGTTAAATTACCAGAGGGTAAACATATGATTGTCAATTGGGATCATTCCATGTTGAATGTTCATGTCATCCACCCAATCAGGTAACCATCAGGTCATGTTGATGTTTGGCGCTTGGCGCTTGGCAGAATGGGGCGAATGAATCGAATGAAACAGATCTGAAACCACCAGCCAGATGTAAATATGCAGGAATATCCCCGTTGCCTCTTTTATCCCAGTGACAAACCAGCTGAAACCAGCTTAATAATTCAGCCATCATATCTACATATAGATACGTAGCATACACATACACTGATACATAACATCATGTTTCATTGTGATTCTATGTGGAATGTATGTGCTATCCTCTTTTCATGATATATAATATATATATGTTATACATGTCATTGATTCTCTTCCTATTCTTCAAACCCTCTCGCGAGGTTCTAATCCCTCTACCCTCCAGAGCCATTTTTCCCCGGTCTCTTTCTCTCCTGGTGTGATGCTTTTCACCAACGTGGACGCGTCCTGTCACTTTGGGAGGAACTTCACCATCCATTGGGGTTGTCCAAATACTCATATCATGTAAGGGCGTAATGAAGTGTTAGACCCAAATCCAGTAAACTAGACCCTAGGAAGCTCCAGAATGCTTCAGAGGGGTGCCTGCATCATCGCCTCAGAAGATGTTAGTCTCTAGTGAGACAAATACATTACCAAATGTGTCTGCTTCCTTGCCACAGAATTCGCAGCGGCCCTCACCCCGATTTCCTGTTACACTGTTGATAGAAACTATCCTGGCATGAGATTCAATGAAACATCATGCGACACAGCTTTTGTAAGTACTGGAACCGTTTCGTGGTTTCACCATGTTTCACCCCAATCCCAAATACATGCGCCATTTTTTTCATCATCGTAAGATATCGTAAGTGAACATGGAGAAAACACCCCTCGTACCACAAACCAACCTCACCATGACCCCTCTATTCTTGATAGCCAGCACGCCCCACTACTGTTCCTTATTCTCTTCTATTCTATTGTGATATGCCGCTCTGGTTCGATATAACATGATACCCACCCCATCCGTCCAACGTTCGATATAGCAACCTAAATTACTGTATCTCAAATGGATCGGGGTTGGAATTTAGGGGGGTAGGGTGGGCCCCCTTTTGTAGCTACAAACCATAGGTTGCGATAACTGGGGTCTCCCAAATGATTTTCGTAGGTGGTTGAGTTTCTAGGTTTCTAGGGGTCCTAGCTATCCTAGAAAACAAATAAGAAATCAGGCCCAGTTTGAACTTGAATTTTTGGGTCTTCCTCTTTGAGTTGGAAATCATTGTTTAGAGAAAACAACACATGCCAGGAACTAGATTCACGGATCCCCCAACAATGTTTTTTTGTAGTACAATATACACCTTTGATATTGTTTTATTGCATCAAAAACCGTAAGATGTTGAACATAAAAACATACTTAACCCAATTCACTGTTAAAAAATGATATATGAAAGATAAAAAAAGTATAATGAGTATAGAATGAATGCATAAGATCTGCAATAGCTCATAGGTACATATTTCCTTTAGTGGATAAAATAACGGAATAAACAAATAAACTATACGGTAAAAAACATGTTACTTGTAATGAACCTTATTTCAATGGCCGCTTTCCCAGTAAATTTATTATGCCAGGAGTTGTGACTTTTTCCTAAAGCATTGGCTCAAATCTCTGGGATATTAGCTGGTTAAAGCACTGTTTTTTTGACGTCAAATGTCAATGTCATCAATTTCATCAATCATGTCAAGATATCAAAACCGGGACCTCAAGCAACAATTTCGAATTGTGTTTATGTGTATATATAAATTGTATCTATATATAAATTGCATCTATATATAAATTATATGTAAATAAATATATATATATATGTAATGTATATATATATATTATTATTATTATACATATTTCACCGGTCAAGTGCAAGAACCCTTTATTTCGCAGGGCCAAATTTTGGCCACCGAAGATGACCCAATGATTTCTTGTTGCATCCCCTTGAACAAAGGATACAAAAACCATAGAAAACCTCGCAGAATCAGATAGAAAACCATAGATAAACCATAGCAAAGATATCAGCAAGTCGAACACCGTTCTCCTTAAGGCTTGATCAACTTGACCCAGATTTTGATCGTGAGCATAGAAATCCACAAAGTAGGATTCACGTCTGTTTCCGGTTTTGGGTTTTTGAGACAGTCCGGAAATCCTCCAAAACTCACATCAGAAATCCGTGTTTCTCATGTTTCAACAAGATAGCCATCTTCAAATGGTGACGACTTGTCATCTTTGTCCATGGCCTGTTGCTTCACCAATCAATCTCCGCCTGTGCACCGTTCATGTAGCCGATGGGAATGGAGGAACCAAGGGCAAAGAGCAAATCTCCAAATTTCCATCCTCAGCAGAAAGGGCGTTGATGGGGCGATGAAATGGACCATGCTTGATGCCACATATGCCACGCAAAATGCCACCAAATGGTGCATGAAAAAACACAAAAACAACCACAAGCTGAAGCTCCACTGGATTCGGACCTTTTTCATCCGAGCATTTGGTTATAGATATACTGTGCACAAACATCGCTGCGCACTCTGCAACATCAGGCTGGACGCGTGAGCCAATGGCATATGCAAGGCTCCGGACTCATCGGCCCAGATTGCACACCATCTCATAGCTTTCAAAGGAAGTCACATCTCAAGAGTGAAAGTTGTGAAAGTTGTGTCTCTTCTACCAAAAACAACCAAAAAAACAACCATCTCAAATCTCAACGAGTCTCAATGCAACAAAAACGAGAGTCTGGCCCAGTGAATCGTCCTGCTGAAATAATTACAAATTAGAGGCGAAAAATCTCTAGGGAAAACACAGCACAGCTGATCTTTTCTCCCAGCTCATCGCAGCAGTCCGAGACCCAGCTGCGGGACGAGACGCCATCCTCAAATCATCACAGCATGGTGGTTGTCATGGTCTCGGTCGTGGTCGTGTTCATGGGCTCTGTTGTCGTGACAATGGCCTGACAGAGTTTCAACATGTGTCAGCCTGTTTCGGCCCCTAAACAAGACCAATCATCAGCCATAATCCATGGCACCCAGTGTTTCAGTGGATCGAATCTTTTTGGCCAACTGGGAAAACATGGGAAAACCAATGGATGGGTAGTGATGGAAAACATTTTGAAAAGCGCCTGAGGCTTGTCGTCCTTATCTTTGCCTCCGCAGCCCTGCAAAGACCAGGAGGCAAAGAAGCCCAAGAAAATCACGGCGATAGCACGAGCAAGCTGCATGATCACAACTGCGACGGGCAAGCTGCAAGGTGTCAAAAGTAGATGCTGTTCAGCTGTTAAGGCTTCTTCCCTGGTTGAGCCCAAAAAATAGCAGGACTTGCCCTGATGTTTACATGACAACCCTCGCAGTAAAATCTAGCTCACAATTGGTACCACCCCCAACGCGCACACACACACAATCACACACACATAGACTTCAACAATCAGAACTTCTAACTAATCTTGGGTAACTCCACAGAATTGCATGATTGTATGGAAACACGCCAAAAGTGTTGAAAAATCGCCGAAACTTCCACCTGTTCAGTCCTTCTCTCGTTCAGTCCTTCTTCTCTGCTTGCTGTCCAAGCTTCCCTCTATGCCACTGACCTCTGCAATGTAAAACCTCGGCACTGAAGCCACACAATACCTTTTTTAATATTAAACAGTGGGCAGATCAAAAAATATTGTCTCATAAGCATCACAGCCGAAAAGGAGCGCTTCATTCATTTCTCAAACTGCTAACTAATTGTTTGTGGTGTTTATTTTTGGAACCGCTCCATTCATCTTCGAATTTTACAGGTCGCGGAAAAGTGCATGCGGTTGTATTTCAGGCCAGTATATGGGATTATATATATATATCATTGCTTTAAATGGAGCATGGCACACCCAACGCCTGGAGCTTTCCGAATGTGGCTTTGTCTATGATGTCTATGGGGCATCCCGAATCCAAGTGATGTGATTGCCCCATGAAACGGTTCAATCTTTGACATGCTTCTTCGCGGCATCCACCCAGTAGCAGGAGCAAGGCAACCTCTCCAGGAATTGTCCAACATTGTCCAACTATACTATACAATGTACCATCTGGTTATGACTAACATAGCCATGGAAAGATTCACCATTTTTAATAGGTGAACCATATATAAATGGACCATCTATACCATGGCTATGTTAAACAACCAGAGGGTATCAACTTGCTACCCTCTTACTCTTACCCCCTCATCAGGCCTGTTCTCCCCTCATCCCCAAAACATCCCATCTCAATCTCAGCCATCCCGTGCTGTTGAGCTACTCCATGCCATCAAAGCCCAGGGTCTGACTTATGACCTGGGACAGCCCACCTCAGACAGTTTCGTTTCCACAGCGGAAAACTCCACCACTGGGGGCCCTGGATTCACCAGGGCTGCAGCTGGATCTGCTGGTGGGAGGCAAAGAATCTTTAAAACCAGTAATTAAGCAAGTTTCATTTAATCACATGCGATGCTTCTTGCTTGCATCATCTCCACATTTTTCTGGCTTCTATGAGTTGCCCTCCAGTAAACTAAAAGTTCAACCCTGGCATTCGTCGGGCTTGGAAGATGAGTTTCCACTCGAAAATTACTATCAATTATATAGATCTTTTTGGGGTCAAACTGTTAATTTACCAGATGGTAATGATCCCCTTACCCCATTCATGGAAAATCCTTACCCCAAAAACAGAAATTTGCCTAGAATAGGGCTACCGGAAAAAAAAAACATCGTGGTCATACCATTGCCAGTCTTAGATACCCTGCAAAAAAAATAAATTCTTTGCTGGTTATAGTAGATATTCCCATTACCAAAAGACTAGTTAGGATTAGTTTGTATCCATGTAAAGAATGCGAATATCCCTGGAACTAGTCAATATTCCCATTAAAGTATCCCATTATAAAGTATCCCAGAATCTGTAGTCAATATTCCCATGAAAAATATCCCATTATATAGTCTGTATATTCCCATTATATCTGGTCGGCCATGGGAGTATTGACCTAATTCCAGGGATTATTATTATATCTGGATTATTCCCATTAAATATCCCATTATTAAAATGGATATTATCCCATTTGACCTACAAGGTGGTGCCCCACCAGTTATGAGTTGGTTTATAATCCCATTAACTATAGATGTATCACCTATAAACTATAGTTATTGGACTTATAAATTAATTTAGCTAACTATGGGGCACCACCTTGTAGAAAGGTTGGAAAATCAATGGCTTGGTCATACCATGGGCGGCCCCAAAGGCCGTCGTGGCATCTTGCGGCCGCGTGACGTTGTCGGCTCGCCTCAACCAGCAGTTGACCCAGGAAGTCCTGGCGATGGACCATGGATTTGAGCCATAAATACATGGGGATATCATGGGAATATCATGGGGATAAATATATATATATATATATAGTTATGTATAATAATAATGATAATAACAGTAATGATAACAATAATAATGATAATGATAATAATAATAATAACCATGTGCAAATTGGCTTTGCTGCCTGATAATCCTGTATTTACTCCAGCATTTGATGCTATTTCATTTTTTCCATAGAGAAGATGAGCCGAAAACCTGTGATATTGGATGTTTCGGATAGGGGTTGGGATACCTCAATGACAAGCCCAGCCCTGGCAATGACCATCTATCATAGATGATTCGCCTCGTTCGACAGTGCTGATGTTTGGATTTTTGTCATGTTGGCTAAAGGTAGTTGACTTAGTTGACAGCTGAAAGAGATATTATAGAATGCGAGAAAACACTGGAAGTTCTGATTCTTTTTCTCGAAAGTCTCCAAGAAAAAGTAGACACATGTTCGGGAAGCTTGAGATATCTTGAGGCCAACTATCATTGCCAATTGCAAGTTCACATATCCATACGGCGTCCACCCCCTACTAGTCATCCACCCAAGACACAAAAATCCACCCCGCAAATAGCCAGGTCATGCCAGATCCCAAGTCCAACAGTTTTGTTTCGCGGCTAACGAGTCCTGGGTTGCCAGCACCTGCATAGGTCCTGTCCAAATCCAGTTTCTGGACCGGTCTGTTTTTGCATCTGAGCAAATTGGAATACTACATATTGCCCCCCAAAGTAAACATTCCGAAGCATCATTTCCTGTGAGATATTGCCAAAGTTCCCGAAGCCATGAAGCGGTTGAGCCTGGACCCGTCATTCTCCATCTTCCCGAAGCAACAACACTTTAGTATCAGTTGAAACTATAGGGAAAGCCATGGTAATTTTGGGGTACTCTGGTAAACATACAAACAACTATGAACAATCACCATGCTATTCATGGGCAAATCCACTATTTCTATGGCCATTTTCAATAGCTACAATGTGAGGCCCCCAAGATAGCTAAGTTGGTTTATAACTCCAATAACTATATGGTTTATGGTACTTATAACTATAGTTACTGGGGCTTTTGTTAACCAACTTATAACTGGGGGGCCTCACATTGTATGTTAGACATAACCAGAGGGTATCATATCAAAAAAAAACAGTATAACCATTATTATCCATTATTCACCATCCATTCACCCCCATTAACCACTATTAACTAATGGAAAATCACCATTTATCAAGAGAAACTCTGTTGGATCTGGTGGTGTCAACCCATTCCAGGAACGCGACTCTCCGCCGGCTTGGGATCATCCGAATAAACACACGGCCGAGATGCCTTCGTTTCTGCCAGTCACAACAGATTGTCACAAAATTAGTTGAAACATTTTGAAACCACCTACCAAACAGTTTATGTATGTTTATGTTATATATATACACATATACATATATAATCTGATCTAATATATTATATATATAATATCATATATATGTATATATATATATATACGTATATATATACATGTTACTTGATGCTGGAAGAAAAACATCATCAATTCAGAAGTGGTACCAGAACTGCATCCATCGAACGGTTCCGTCCCAGCAACTGCTGGCTCCTGAAGCAAGACTTCGGAAAAGGTTCTGATTTCGAACCTTAGGTTTGTTGACCACAAAAAATAAGCAGAGAGCATAAACCTGTATATCTATCTATCTATCTATCCATCCATCCATCCATCCATCCATCTATCTGTCTATTTATGTAATTAGATCCGTTTATCCGCCTGGAATCTATCATCCATCCATCGATCTATAGCTATCGTTCTAGGGCTTAAAACTATTGTCCATTTATCTATCCCTCCAACACTATCTCCATCTCGTTCTCGTCATCTCTATATCTAGCTTGTCCTTCACAATGAAACGTTGGGCCAAGCTACCAAACAGCACTCCACGATTGTACACCTTTCCTGCACGCGCCAGAGCTCAAGGGAGCTACGAACTGTGACAAGTTGTGGCGCTGACTCAGGTCAGCCGGGTCCCCGGGTTTTCCCATCCCCAAGGCTCATGATCTATGAAATCTATCAGGTCATCTGGGCCGAATCCCACTGTTTGAACGAAAAACCGGCCGTACATGCACTGGAACTTCGCGATTCCTCTTGCCCGGCAATAAGTTCGCTCATGATCTTCCCCAGATGCTTGCAAATGTGGCCTCCTGTATCATGGTCAAGTGAAAATTTTAGCTGATGAAGTCCCGAATGTGATTTCCCCGATAGGCATTTTTGGGAATTATGATGGGTTGCTGGAAAAGAGTATGTAACATATAGTTACCCTGTAAATCCCGAGAAGTTCAGTCCCACTATATGATTCCCAATGTCTGGTTGCTCGTCTCTCCAGCTCTTGCTGGATCGATCCCCACTCTTCCGAGAGTTTTGAGCGGCTGAACTGCAGCCATAGTTCAGAAAAAACAAAATTACTTTACTTCGTGTGATCCCCACCATGACATTTATACATTTTCTTACTGGCAAATCTTCTGGCATTCTATCTGACATATCTTCTGACATTCTATTTGGCATTCTATCCGGCATATCTTCTGGCATATCTTCTGGCATATCTTCTGGCATTCTATCTGGCATATCTTCTGGCATATATTCTGACATATCTTCTGGCATTCTATCTGACATATCTTCTGGCATATATTCTGACATATCTTCT
>Ga0126342_10007880_pt1 | contig 19050 bp, 6 predicted proteins | sample Cyp1metagenome_FD_92528 | JGI IMG/M metagenome (GOLD analysis project Ga0126342, IMG submission 92528) | Coral microbial communities from Lord Howe Island, Old Settlement Bay, Australia - Cyphastrea 1 metagenome | ecosystem: Host-associated > Invertebrates > Cnidaria > Coral ... | reverse complement strand
GCACATCCACCCGTCAACACCAAAGCCAAGAAAACCTCCAGAATAAAACGCATCAACCTGGACCCCGTCATGACCTGGCGCCAAGCACGAAGAGGAATATTAGGGATGCCTTCGGGCCAATCAGCTGATCTCACCGGTGGGGGCCCCCCCTCCAGGAGTCGCGCAGCTGAATACGATTCACAGGGAGGGCCCCCACCGGCCCCACAAACCTGACCCGAACGGATGCGGCTCAGCCACCAATTCAAAGAGGTAGAGGATGCTAAATCACCTCGCTCACGCTGAAGACACATATCGACCGACAAGACGAAAAGCTGATGACCTTGGTCGAAAACATGATGCTCAAGTAAATCATGCAAGTCCCCGGGGCGGCGAAATCCGGAGTAGAAATGCACGAAAACCTGCGCCCTCACATGGAGCAAAGCTGTCTCCCGCGCCAGCCCTCCAAGAGAAAAACGCCCGTCTCCATGATTCATCCCACTTTCAGATTGAAAAACAAACGCTGGTAAATCTTCTGCAAAGAAAATAACCTTTGGAGCATCTGCTTCAGCTGCGGCCATAGCATGGCCTTGAAAGTGACTAAAGGCTGAGCCAGCAACCGGGTTGCGGATCGACCACTTGGCATGCATGTCCGCGGCAGCTTGAGAACCTGGAGGTGGTAAACATGGGCCATGGAGCTTACGCATAGGGGCCAGAGCCTTGCTGGCATTCCAACCCTGCGCACGAAGCGAAAGGGTCACTTCATGATCTTCTGCATCATAAGCGAGAACCACCGCATCAGCCAACGGCGGGAAGCAATGTTGCAGAGTCTGCAGGCAAAGAGTGGCATCACGCAAGTGTTCGATGAGCCTCTTTCGTGAGTGATACATCTTGACACAGGCATTGCATACATTATCAACAGCGAAAAACTTGACCAATCTTCTGTAACCATGCGCACGACCCGCATGAGTAGCCAATGCTCGCCTGGATGCAAAAACCTTCTGACATTGATCACACACCCAATGATCCTTGCAAATGGTCTGAGACACTGGGACAACTCCTCCCGCAGTTTCAAAAACCGATTTGAAAGTCTTGTACCAAATGTTGTTTTCGGCCACCGCCTGATGGAAGCACAAACATCCTTTGGCAGCCTTCTTGAGTCGACCTTTCCAACAGCCATCCAAAGCCACATAAGACAGCCATGCAGAAAGATCTGTCGCATCGGTTGGAGCCCCGGGGGCTTGGTAAAATTTCAAAAACCAGGCAAATGATTTCTGACATACAGCTAGCCAACTGTTCTCATCCTCTTTTGCCTGGAATAGCAAGTCCCACAATCCTTGAGGACAGAATCGGAGCAGGCGCTTGAGGTAGCGGAGTCTAGCAACGTGTAACTGGTCAATGGGCTGCAAGATGCCAGCCACAGCAAACAAGTCACAAGTATCAACCAAAACCGGTGCAACTCCACGAAGCAAAGGTTTGGCCATGAGCCCAATTGGCTTTCGAAGCTTTTGCTGCCAATGTGCCAAAGTGTCCTCAGCGACACCTGTCCATGTGTGAGCATGAAACAACATCCTTGACAGACTTAGGGACTGGAAAGCCGTGGCCTTTGCCTTCAAACCAACATGTCTTTTCTGATAGAAGGATTTGGCAAGACAACCCCAGCTCTGCATGGCCAGGGATGCACGATGTGCAACTTCACGTTGGTGACTACCAGCAACCTGCATCCATGATCCTAAGTGCTTATAGGAGTGAGAAAGGCGCAGAGCAAAAGAGTGACCCTGAAAGTTCCAACGCAGCATCTGGTTTTCATCATGCAACCTTTCCTTGAGACTCTTGGATCCTTTTCCCCGCACATCCCACAGCACCTCGGTTTTGCCCTGTTCAAAATTCACATCAAGCCCACGGGCAGCAGAGGCTTGATGAAAGCCTTCAACCACCGTCTTGATCAATTGCTCCATTTCAGGCAAGGATTGCGCATGAATGGCAATGGCTGCATCATCAACAAACGACACGTCGAAATACGCACAATCAGGAATCTCATTGGAATCTGCAAAAGACTGGCACTGCTTAGGTGAGCCCAGCCATGATGCATCAGTGTGAGACTGCACGTACTGATGGGTGTCTTGTAACACTAGCCTCATGATGAGATTGAACAACAAATCACCCAGGGGATCACCTGGACGCGTCCCACGAGTGGTCTTGCAAACCCCAGGGACTCCATCAATGGTGAAAAAGGTGTTTACCATACAATCTTGGATCAATTTTTCAACATGCAAGCTAGCGTCAATGAGGGCATGGTCTTGAGCCGCCTGGTGCAACCAATTGTCAACAACTTGTGACGGAACACCCATACGCCCTAGGGCCGTAATCAAGGAGGTCGGGTCCATGTCATGAGCAACAAGTGCCTGTCTGAGGACAGAATAAAAAGCCGCCCTCAAATCAAAGAAGACCACTGCAGAGGTGAGTTTGCGCTTCTTGTACCAAAACTGGTGCGCCTCAAGCATGTGGTGGGCAATGTCAGTGCCACAACCCTTCTTTCCACCAAGTTGTAAAAGGTCTGTGTGCTGAATCCAGGCCACTTCCAACTGCTGACGGAGCATCCTGTGATACAGTTTGGACGTGTAATCAGAGATATAGATCGCTCTATAAGCAGCTGGGTCAGACGTAGCTCCACGCCCCTTATGAAGGGGGGCAAGTCTGCCACCCTTCCAGGAAGTGGGCTCTTTCCCATGCGCAACTGTCTTTGTAGTGAGAGCGACAAACTGCTTCGTGAAAACACTTCCACCTGCTTTCAAAAGGCAGGGGGTAATACCATTTGGTCCTGGCATTTTGCCCCTTTTTAAGTGCGACACCGCCTCTTGAAGCTGCCAGTCAGTTGGAAACGAGGCAGCTTCAGGAAGATCCATTGTGAGCCCAAGCCCGGTGGAATCAGCTTTCTGCAAGGCATGCCAGTGCATTGGGAGACCGGCTTCAATGCGAGAAAATTGGTTCATCCAGAGTTGTTGCTGCTGAGCATACGTCCGGACTTTCTGGCCGGTCGGATCTCGTAGCATTGGCAATGGGCGGGCAGGCGTAGCACGTTTATGTCTCTTGCCGCCAAGTCGAGTGATCATTTTGAACATCTGCTTATGATTGGACAAATGGCCAGCCTCTTGAAGCTGGACAAGTATCTGGTCATAGAAAATCTGAAGATCACGGGTAACCAGACGTCGCACATGAATTTCAATGGCCTTGAGTTCTTCTTTGAAGGTGGGGTCGGTCATGAGGTGCCAGGCCCGGCCACAATCCAAGATATGCCTCTTAAACGCAATGGCCGCAAGAGCTTCAGCACTGAGGGTGGGACGGCCCTTAGTTCGGGATGTCTTGGTGAAAAACTGCCGGGCCAGTTGAACAAACTGCTTTTCATACAACGCACTGTGACTGTCAACAGCAATTTCCCAAGCAGGAACAGGCAAAGTAGCTAATGCAGACTGAAAAGCTCTACACCTGTCGGGATCCATCAACGCCAAATCATCCCAAATAGGCCGATCAATGGGAGTGTGTCCCTGGATCCATCCATTCAGCTCAAGACATGCAGGAATGTGATCTTCATGGGAGAAGGTGCCATCATAGGACAACATTGTCTCAGAACGCGTCACCATTTGGAAAAGTGAGTGGCTGAGCAGCACAAAATCTAACCGCATACGGCGGCCAGAAGAATGCGTCCATGTAAAGGATGGTCCAACATGATGGGCAGCAAATGTGGAGGGCGCATACAAAGCATGATCCACAAGAAACTCTTCAAAGATGTGACTTTGGGCCGTGGTGACATCGGCATGATGTTCCTGAAAAAACTCCGTGGCCGAAGTGGCGAGGGTGGCATTGGCATCTACAAAGGCACAAATCATACCAGTAGTGACTACCTCATGCCAAATCCGGGAAGTTTCAGACCACCATTGTTTCACAACGTCAATGGGTGCATTTGCATCTCCAGCAGATTTGCCTAGGCACGGGGCATGCAAAACAATAGCTGTGAGTTGACAAACTTCATGCTCAATCCTAACAAAGAGTCTACGTGGATCAGCGTGCTGTGCGACACATTTACAATCTGCAAGTGTGATACCAAGCCCTGCTGGCGTATGCAGAAGCGGAATGGTGTTGTGCAGCCACAACTCACAACCAAATCTCGCAGCAGAAGGGCCCTCTCCTCCAGATGCAAAAATGGTAAAATGATCCGAGCGAAACTGGCCAGGTACCGTTCTGGTCTCTTGTAAACCAATCATTTGAAATTGTGCACCATGCAATTGATGATCTAACCGCAAAGTTCGTGCTCCGGTGCGCCGACCCACCTCATTTGTTCCCTCAGTGCGATCGAGTGCCAAAACATTAATAGTGGCAACTTTGCACTGGAAAGTGAGGCATTCTGGCTCCGGAGGCATGTCCAGAGGCTGCACATGGATCTTTCGCATAGACGGGGAAAATTGCCACACCGTGTCATGGACAACATTTGGAAAACAGTGCTTCATACTCCGAGGCAAATCAGCCGTCCAGTTCCATTCCAAGTCATGCGATTCATTTGCCAAAACATGCAATTCACCAAACAGAACAGGCGGAAAGGCATCAGGATTTTCGAGTACATGTTTGGCGACTGAGTCGGCTAAATCATTCCAAGGATTGCCAGAATGCCCCCGCACTTCGTGGAAACTCAAATTAGGGGGTGCCCATGAAGCCAACAGTCGGCAGATTTTGGCCAAAGTAGGATTGGAGACAGTAGTAACCAATTCTTGGGCGACAAGGCGGCTAAGTGACAAATCCGGACGAACAGCAACAGGACATGAAAACTGGGCCTGGATGACAAAGGCCAATGCAGCAGCCAATGCATGAAGCTCTGCAGCTATATTGTCAACGGTAGTGGCACCCAGCCAATGCGAATCCATATTACCCAAAACTACCGGCCCAGCCAGGAGACCAAGCAAACGCACAGAACCGGAAAAGTGAACAACGACAACTACAGTCCAAGCTGCACCAGTGGAAGAAGTGGCACCATCGACAAAAACCTCAATGAGTTCGTAAGGCCCAATGGATCCCTCAAAAGCTTCAAATAATGCCATCTGGGTGGCCTCAGTAAGCCGTGCAGCAACAGGGATTGGTTGAAGCTTAATGTCCAGAGAATCAATAACACGTGTGCGCCAGTCAGAAAACCGAGACCATTCAAGTGTGGAATAGTGCTCAATCAAAGGCTGATTTGGCAACGGACGCGTGCGCGGAACCACTGCATCAAGTGACAGGGACACTGGAAAACCAGGACACGGAACCGAAGGACTGGGGGCAGAAGTCGCCGGCTTGTCCAACTGACCGAGAAACGTCCGAATGCAGTGTTGAAACTCCGGATCAGGCAGACCTATCCACGAGCCTTCAGGATGTGTCGGCAAAACCACAAGGCAGTCGGCATGTGAAAGAGAAACATGAGAGCCGGATGGCCAGGGCACACCATCCAAGAAAATCTCAAAAGTCCACTGTGCTGTGTCAAACTCACCTGCAAATTCATGTCGCAAACATGCATGCAAGGAATCATCATGGGCCATGCTGGGAAGTGAGCAAACTCGCAAATCAAACGCAGGCACGCCTGACCTTGGAGGGAGTGTAGCACACATGACCGACTTCATATCAGCAATAGGATGTTGCGTGAGTGTGACATGAGCATGAACCACCGAAGGCTGACAATACCTAAAAGGTTTCACAAGGTCAACACAAATGTCAACCTGAGGCCAGACATGCATTAGCCATGGCTGCAAGAGAGCCTGAGGCCAATGATCAAACGGGGGCACAAGACTTACAACTTTCCCTTTGCGACAGCAAGGCGACCGAATGTGGTCAATGAACCAAACTTGTACTACCAGAGGATTGTGACCATCTTCAGGTTGAGGAAGTTGTTGCCACAAGTGAATAAGCGAGTTGATACAAGCGATGCTCAAAGGTGCACGTGGTAACCACTGAACTCCAACAGTTGCAACAAACGGGGGTTCTTCAACCGTACGCAGCGGGTTCCACAACATGGACGGTGTGGTGGCACAAGGCTGGTCATGGTTGAGTGACTGGACGTCCCGTTGCTGCAAGAAACATTGAATGTCATTTTGAACCTCCTGCATTTCGAAATGCAATGCTTCAAGGGAATCCTGGCAACACAGCCGCATCTTGTCGGCGTGCAACACTGCAGAGGTCAGAGTGGCAATTGTCCGACCCAACGTTTCAAACAGGCGCTGCACATCAAATTCTAACAACGGCCCTTGGGAGTGTTGCACAGAAGGGGCCTCCGATGCTTCGACTGTACACAGGAAACCGTCGCCTGAATGCGCTGGTGTCAAAGTGGCATATGGAATCTGCTGGTTGCCAATCGTGGCACGGCAATCGTTGAAAGGAATAAATGGAGGGCAGTACAAAACCAACCCACTTTCTTGGAGCAACAATCCTTTATCAACAACCGCAGGCAGTTTGAGGGCAATCCGAGGAGGGTCCCACACATCGTCCCCAGGTGCAACAGTGGTGATCAACGCAGAAATAAACCCTCGATGTTGATGCTGCGCCAGAATGACATGAGCAAGGATATCAGTGGGGCCACCAAAAGGCTTTGGCGAAACCACATACAGAACAACTTCGACATTGGGGTCGATCATATCCCTCCACTTCTCAAGGATGGCATCCTTCCAAGAGTTCTGGTCAGGTGGTAGTAACACCTCCCTGCTGCGATCAGTGCGAGGGAATCTGTCGTGATCACAAAACCAAGTTTCCACATAAAAGCGATATGGTCCCCTTTCAGTGGTCATGAGATACCGTTCCCAAACAAGGCGCAGTTCTGGAATGAGGCGACTGGGCGCATGTTCCACTACAGAATCGTCGTCAACATCCGCATCCGTGGATGGGAAAGGGAACAGGGTTGCATCATCTTGCCTGAAGGACATCCTCGGCGGGACTTGAGAAGAGGAGGACGCATCATGTAATGGAAATCCATCATCGTCAACATTGGCAAAGCGATTACGAAAGGCATCAACTGTGAGACTGATACCAATACCATTGAAAACTGGATCCAAACGCTGCCTCCTAAACTGTGCTCGTCCAGACCACGCAGTACAGATGCGAGCCCGACAAAGGTCTTGGATATCAAGTATGCGCACAATTGCATCATGAGACAAAACTGTGGGTATGGATTGCGCCCTCCGGTGTGTCAAATCCCCATGAAGTCCTTGAAACACAGCCGAAAATAAAGCAGTCATTCTGGCCTGTTGCAGTCCTTGCTCAAGAATGACATGAACAGAGGACATGCCAGGAATGTGCGATGGCGGCGCAGGCTTGACAAGCCGAAACGCCAAAGCATCAAATGGCTGCAGTAAATGTATCCATGGTGCCAAAAGCAACTGGAACCATTCATGTGGCCTATGCGACAACCTGACAAGTCTACCGACAAGACACATTGGTGTTCGATCATGGTGGACAAACCAAGTGACAACATGCAAGATTGGCCCCTCCTCAGGAATCTCCGTAACAGAAAAGTCTTCAAATTGACTCTGCAATTCACGCGCAAAGTCATCCCAATCTGGTGCATTTGGAAAGACCGGTGCGGCCTGTACAGGCGTCGAAGTTTCAAAGGCGGGTCCATCGACAGTATGCTGTGTACCAAGGTGACACTGTTGCGGCATGCTGCTTCGAAGACCATCTGACAACGCACACTGACTAGACGGGAGGTTGCACTGAGGAGGTCTTACATTTACATCAGCATGATGCGGAGCCTGCGGATAAACTTGGGCAAAGTTCGGCAAAACAGGATCGATCACATCTTCAATAAGAGACACTGCTCGACATGTTTCCACACCAGGGACATTAACTGGTGGCACCTGAATACGTCCATAACTACCGTGCAAGATGAACTTTGGTGCCAAACTTTGTGCATTCCAAATGTCATGGTTGATGGAAACAACACAAGCCTTTCCGCCAGACTCACAATAGTTGGCCACCCGTGCAACGTGTAATAAGCCTTGCCTGGTGATAGAGCAAGGGAGCTTAACTACCTTACGATCAACGACAGGAGGCACGAACATGTTTGTCACCGGGCCTTGCTGATGAAACACCGTGTCAAGCAACATCAAACTTTCATCTGATCCAGGAGCAATGTCCCAAAGGTGCTGGACAATAACACTGATCTCAGTGGGGTGATCACCAATTGGCTTCACGAGCATGGCATGAATAGCAACAAGATCCGACGGCGACAATGCCGTAGCCACAAGGACATCTTGAAGGAGCAACGAAAAACGCCTCCAACGAACCCACGCTGAGACTGAGACACGGTCCAAGCGATAAATCGTGATCCTCCGGAGATCTTGATCAGCATTGCCAAGCTGACTACCAGCAGCACCACTAGATGTTGCTGCACCATGCTGAGCCGAAGGAACTTCGGCCTCCATGTCCATTGCGCTCACTTGAGACTGCTGAGGCTCAGGCACAGGATCATCTTCAGCCAGGACTCCAACCGAAGCGGTTGGTGGGTCCGTGGGTCTTCGGCTGAGGTAAACGACAAACCCATCTCCATGTGTCATGTGATGTACTGGCTGAAAATCCATGTAGAGCTGGTTCATCGCATGAAAAATCAGACAGTCAAATCGATTACACAATGGCTGCACATCCGATTCAGTGATGACATCTTGACCTGAAATGAATGGCGCAAAAGACACAGCAATGGCATACATTCTCAAGGAAGGCTCAGTAATGGTGGGAGAAACTGAGACCAATCCTGACATTCGACCTGCATACAGTCCCTGAGCCAAAATCAAGTCGAACAAAATGTTGGTTTCATGCCAATTGCGAGGTGGTGCCGGGTTAACCAGATCCAATGTGATATCTTCGCAAGGGATCAGGAAGTCATTCCAAGTAGTCAAAATTTGGGCACGCCACAAATGAGGTGGTCCTGTAAGCATGATTTGCCTAGCCTGCAAAGACTTTGGAATGTTAACATGATGCAGGTACCACGTCCGGACCAAAACGCCACGCACAATACGCACTGGATTGGTCACAAATTCGCTGGGAAGGTTGACGATCATTTGCTGAGCAAACAATGGAAGCCGAATAGGCGAACCTGCTCGGTGTTGCTCATTTCCTGCAGTATCTGCACTGGTAGTACTATCAGGAGCATGAGGGCCAGTCGTGGCAGGCTGGTCATTGGGGCAAGACACCGGTGTTAAGGCACAACCCACAGGCTCGACATCGTTACGGTTCAACCATGATGTATTTTGGTCATGAAAATGATCATCTGGCAAACAAAAGGCATCAGCTCCTGAGCTCAACACATCTGACAAAGACCGTGGGGCTACAAAGGAATGAGGCACTTTGGACAAATCTTGAACACAATTGTCACTGGGAACAGCCGTGGAAAGCAATCCTGGGATCAACACGGCCTCACCAGGAGACGGCGGATCACAACAGGATGCCTTCACTTCAAGCGGTGGTGACAGACAATCATGAGGTATGAAGCCTGCAAAAAGTTCGGGAACAGGGACAAGGATGTCCTTGCAATAATCAAATCTCTCTAGATGTACCGAATCTCCCACAAAGCGGTTCTCGATGGACCAAGGTTTCACATCACAAGTCAAAACCTTCTCAGGAACAGTCACTTGAAACATTCGCCACGAGTCCTCACAACCAAAACACACGTCAATACAAGGAGCAAACGAAACAGAGGCAGATCCCACAAGCTTCTTACGTTTGCCACTCAGGTTCGGGAGTGAGGAGTGCGTAGAAGTCTGACACTGCAAAGCTAGTTCGGTGGCACGTTGACCAGCTTCCCATTCAGACACAAAGTCCTTTTCATGGACCACAGTGTGTGTCCACTTAATAACATCTCCTGGCATGTCAGGCCAAATGCCTGATGAACTGGGCCATTGGACGGTATACTCTGGAGTCATACACGCCCGGCCAATCAAAAAGACGAGCCATCTCCATGGTTTGCGACAGAAGCTGCAGGGGCTGGAGGAGCTTGAGGGTGCGCAGCCACCAGCGTCTCTCCTGTTCGTTGCCGCTTGCAAGCCTGCTGTTCTGCAAGCATCAGTTCGTCTGCATTGGCGCTGAGCGTGGTAAGGCTCTGGCCGAGCTGTTGCAAGCTGTCTGTCAGTTTCTGAGCGCTCGTGTTGGCAGCGTCTTTGGATTCCTTGGTTTCCTCCTCGTCGTCGCTGACCGTGACCGTGTCTGACTGATCCATTGAGTGGTCTGTCTTGTGCAGCAAGGATTTGGAGGCCGCAAGGTTCGACTTGGCAACTTCCAAGGCAGCTCTGGCATGGTTGACTCTGTCTGACAACTGCGTCTCCTGCTGTTGGAACTGTTGGGAGTAGGCCTGCCATTTCGCCACCTGCTCTACCAGAAAGGAACGCCATGAGGCGTGCAGGTTGAACCTGGCCGCATTCGCATTGCGGAGTTCTGTTCTTGCCTTTCCCAATGCCGTCACCTGCTTGTGGAGGGACTTGATAGCAATTTCCCCATCCTGAACCTTTGCGTCCTGAATCTCCTTCTGTATATCTGGATGAAGACCCTCTTGATGCCTTTCCAGGAGAGCATACATGCTTTTGAGCTTGGTCTCTGCGGCCGTAGCTGCTGTAGACCCAGGATCCGAACTTGAAGCCGCCAAAACTCCCTGGGCAGGAATTGGCGGCGGTGGAGCCATTAACCATGGTGCTTCCTGGTATGTCGGCATCACTGGTGGCGGCCCTGGAGCCTCTGGCGGGGCAACAGCTACAGGAAACGCCCCTGGCGATGGACCACCTTTGGTTTTGCCTTTCTGTTGACCTTTCTGTTGACCTTTGGCAGCATAACCTCGATTGGTGTTGGAACGCTGTCGAGGCGACTTCTTCCGTGGAGATTTCACCCATTGATTGCTGTCCCAAGGATGCTCTTCGGAATCCCATTGTTGCTGGCGCCTTGGAGTGCCAGATCTTTGTTGAACCCAACGATTGGGTTGATTCTGCTGCTTCGAGGCTTTCGGTTGATTTGAATGCGGAGTTCCTGCTGTCCAGTGCGCTGCGCATATAGGGCAATGAATTGCTCGTCGCCCATTGATGCTTCCACATGCGCAGCGCCAAGGATAACTCTGATCTGTATTGGCCATGATGGCTTGAATTTCTCGACGAATTGCCGCAAGGAACTTGGAGTCCTTTGAGTGATGGGAAGAAAGGCGGGTATGTACGAGCCAAAGTTGTGTTGCGGTCAATCTCAGAATCTTCGTCCTGTGCAAAAACCACTGCAACCTTGCTTTGGAACGCAACCTTCGCCCTCGTCGACGAAAAGATAAGGAGTGCAACGCCAGTTTGAATAAGACAAAGCAAATACCCAAACTTAAGCATGAAAATTGGATTCACAAAACTGTCACGCTCAGGTGTGAGCCCACCTGCAGAAGCAGAAATGTAATTGCACAGGCCGTATGGCCAGCAAAAGGCACAAAATTAAGGATATTCACCAGGGGAGCGATGCCGGGAAAATCAACCAGAATTGCAAGCCCAAAATGAAAATACCAAATTGAAATACCACTTGTATAACCGATGCAGCAGTAGGCCAAGCAAATGGCAGCTAGTGCACAACACCGGAAGAGAATAAGCCACTGCCCCAATAGAACCAGTCCACCCCAGACCAGATAAATTGCCACCAGGCTCCACGAACACAAAGAGGTGAAGCTATGGTGGTCACAGCCCGCTCAAGACTGTGAGAGCACAAGCAAAAAAGGCCGCCACAAAGGACGTCCCGCGGGCACGTGGCAAGCCCGCTGAGGCGATGGCGCGCGAGAAAACCCCACCCTACGCAAACCGGGGGGTAGTTCGGGCCAAAACCTTTCTATCTATATATCCCATATATATCCCATAACATAACCATAAACCCACATAAACGTCCGATGAAATGCCCGGTCGATGTGGTCCTCCTTTTCACGTTCCAGCTCCTCATTTCTCGTTCCGAGCTTCAGGACTTCGGCCTGGAACGAGATCCATGGAATATCCCGTAAGGAGATTCTTTGGTTGAACCTTGAAGATCCATAAATATCATATAAATAATCTATTAAATATCCATAAATGGTCAATCAATCTATGTTCATCTATATTAATCTATAATTATATATGTCAATATGCTAATCTCCCACTGAAGTGGCTGGTTTGTTGTCTAATCGGCCCTATCTTGGACACTTCCAGCAGGCAAAAATCATGGGAACACACTCCGACAGACCCAAAAACAATTCACCTCCAGAGTATTCCAGGATTTTTTGCTATGGATTTTGCTGGGCAATGGGTTTGCTCCCAGGCTCCCCCTGGTTTCGCATAATAGTTGATTGATATTAATCCCCCAATTCATATTTACAAATTATAGGTTTTGACCCATCCCCATGTACTTATTGGATCCTATTGGTGTTTGAATGGGTGGTACCCCTCCACCAAACCCGTTTTGGATAACTAATTTTTTGACCCATTCATTTGTTTCGAACAGTTCAAAAACAATATGTTGACCCACTCTTATCTAACTTGAGGCCCGGGGGGGTGGACGAAAGCTATGCAATGGGGCAAGGGTTTTTCACTGGGTTGAAGAAGCGGGATGACGAGAGATGTGAGAAATAGTGGCAGATGGTGTTTGAGATTATGAGAAATGATAAGATATGATATGATGCGATGGGATGGGGTGCGATTGAAGTGATGTGATGAGACGAGACCAGATAAGATATGATGAGATGCCATGACATGGGATACATTGAGATGAGACATGATAAGAAATGATGAGATGAGATGAGAAATGATCGGATGAGATGCCTTGAAATGAGATGAGATTAGATGAGATGAGATGAGGCATGATGAGACCCGATGGGAAGAGATATGATGATATATGATGATATACGATGAGATGAGACGAGACAAGATGCGATGGGAAATAAACTAAATAGGAGATAAGATGGGTTGAGATGATAGGACATTATGAAAAGTCATTTAGAGATGATGCGAAATCGAGGCGGAGGGGGGTTAAGGGAAACTTCATGCGAACAGGGGCTGAGCTGCCCCCAGACCCAGCTACCGCTAGCTTTCGTGATTTACATTTCCGTGCTTGTGTGTTTGATCCTACTTGTTTGACATTTGTGGTGGTTACAATTCAATGCTTCCATGGTGAGTATATGTTCATATTCATCCTGGAATTGGTTACAATGAACCACTAATAAACTGAATTCTTGATGGTCAAATGTCAAAAGATTGCTGGTCAATCCTGAAACTCAACGTTTGCTGGCTGTCCAGGATCGCCATTGATTAAACACATGTGCTCCTCAACGTTTGCTGGTTAAATCCCCATATTTCCGTAGATTTCCCTGTTTTGTTGATGTTTACCAATGTTTGGTGGTTGAATCCCCTCATTTCTGTTGCTGAAGTCTCCAACGCAACAGCTGATTCAACCACATTCAACCCCAATGGCCTGGTAAGGCCTCATTTTTCCCAATGTTTGCTGCTTTGGTTCCCCAAAACGTTGTTTCCAAAGTCACCAATGACTCATTGCCTCATTGCTATGAATTCAATCACCATGCCCATTGTTTAAAACGGATTCATTCTTATCGTTGTTAATTTCAAAACGGTCCCAACATTTTGTGGTCAAAATCGTAAATACCCATAGTTGCCATAGGTCTTCACTGATCACAGCATGTTGAACCCCATTCTTTGTTTCTCAAAGTTCCGCCCAGAACCAATACCCTCTGGTAATTTAAGATAGAGCTACGAATATTCATCATCTACATAGGGAAAAATCATCTATAAATGTGCCATTTTCCATAGCTATCTCAAATTGCCCTATCGGCGAAAGTTGGACTTTCGCGCCTGCAGCTCCGACAGCTTCAATTCCAGGCTGGGCCCTTGCGCCGCAGCCGTCGCGAGCGCCTGACCCAAGCGAAATTAGATGAGAAGAATATGAAGTGCATTGAACATCAATTTCGGATTCTGTTAATATGCATTAACCATCACTGCACTTCATATTCATTAAACATCAATGGTTAGGGATAATAGCCAGTGATGGTTAATTGAATAGCCAATCAAAACTAGGGATGGATAGGGATGTACCAATCATACATCCACCCGAACACAGCCCAACGCTGAAATAGATTCTTGATAGTTTCCTCTGGACATGTGGACCCTGGTCATAACAGCAGGCTGCAAACATAGGTCACCTCTGGAACTTGATTGAACAATGGTTCACCAGCTGTAAAGGAAACTTTTTGGGAAGAATCATTGATTGCAATGATGGTGAATGACATAGAGAGATTCTAATTAAATGTGATAAAGGTTGCAAGTATGTCACAATCTAAGAGGTCGATGACCATCTAGAAGCGATCATTATTGAGATTCTAATAGTGATACTTGCCTGTTACATTGGCAATCCCTTTCATGGCACTGTTAGGTTAGCTCCAGGACAACATTCATGTCCAGATTTGTTGGGGACTAACCCAGTTAAAAGAGCAAACTGTCTCTCAGGAAGACTCCGTCAAATAAGGTTTGGAAGAGTACTATCCATTATCCTCTAAAGATTGGCTATTATTCTCAGGCTCTATGTTAGTTGGGTTGCTAAAATTACCCAGAAAAAATGATGAACATTCAGTTGAATTAGACGATTGATGGATCGGAAATCGATAAAAAACAGGATTTTGGCTTGCAACAAAGCTTGGAAAACTTTCATCCTCCGCAAGAAAACGGTGCGAATTTTCCGGCAAGTTTTTGAGGAAATTTCCTTCGAAAGACTGTCTTAGTAAGACTGACCAGTTTTTAGTAGAATTTCCTTGGAAAACCAACCAAAGATTGAATGGTATTCCAGAAAATAAAATGGAGCAAACCATATATATATATATATGTAAACAAAAAATGGATTTGAGCTCAAAGAAAGATATGGATAAAACGTGATAACTCCATCAAAAACACCACACATAAAAATCCATAAGATTGACGAGGGATGACGAGGGGAATATCGGAGCAAATAGTGTAGATTCAGTGTAGACGGTTTGTACTCGGGTGATCCAACCCTTCAATTTGGGATTCCTTTCTTGCCACAGAAATGATAACGCCCAACTAACCACCATGAATCCAAGCCATGGGAATACCATGGAATACCTATATCCCGATTCACGTGGGGTTACAACAGGTTCAACCCATGTATGGCTGCTGCAACGATGGGGTTTTCAACTCATCCAACTGGAGTTATCACCATCCATGGATAATCCATCGAACTCATCTAGCTGTTTGCAGCAACTTAGTGATTTCGAAACCTGGGGACACAAGCTTGTTATAGCATGTTATAGGAGCATCACCACAGAGCCTAAGCTGGGATCTCCCCTGGCCACGTTGCACCGGCCTGGTTTTCCCGTTCCAACTCCTCCTTCCGGGTCCGAAGTTGCTGCACATCTGCCTACCCAGGATACCCAGGTGCCTGGAAGTTTTGGCCACCCCTCATTACAGGCCCTAAAAATGTGACACTGTGTTGGTTGACAAGAAAATGTGTAGGAACCCCCTGGATCTAGCTTCCAGAGCTGAGGTTTTCATAGGGGGGTCCTGTATAAAGCATCTCTCCTCATGCAATTCTGGGATATTGGGCAGTCAATTGGAATCATCAGGCACAAGTGAAGTGAATTAAAGTTAATACAATGGAAATCACCTAACCATATATCTTGAGTGGCCCAGATCTGGGCTGTACATGTCGATACACACTTTTTCATGCATCTGCATATGTGATCATATGTGATCATATGTGATCATATGTATAACTGTGTATTTTATATTGCCCAGGGCTACAGCCAACCACCCAGGGCGCCCCAAGCAACCCAGGGCAACCCCCTGCCGCTTCGACCTCTAAGTGGGAGACTTTCAAGGCGAGCTGTGCGTTTGAGGGCCAGGATTGCTCCTGCAGACGAAATCTGCACGGGGAAATCCACCAAGATGGGCCGTGGTTAGGCACCGAACTTAGCGAACTAATGGGTTTTTGTGGGTGCAGTAAGCATAAGCCATGACATATACCTGGCTATAAGGGGTTACTGACCAAGTAGTTCCTTTGCTTGGGCTTGATGGGCAGGAGGTTGGGGCCGGGCTCAAGTTCGACCCACAGCCCGAGTTGCCCTGGAGTGTCCTATTTGACTTCACGGCTTTTGGATGGGAAACGGACTGCTGGGATAATGAGTCATGAGGAGTTTCTAATTGGGCACACTCAACGAGGATTCGAGGATCATCCCAAGGAAAGCAGAGAAGGGATCCCTCACCTTTGGGCAGCCCATCCAGACCACCCCCTGCTCCAGAACGGCGGTGACCCTGTTTTCATAGCCATTCTTGGCCTCCAGGCTTGGCTTTGTCGGTTGGTCGGAGTTTGGCAATATTCAGAGATATACAGATTATACTAATTATACAGTACCCCAATTTGATGGCAAATGATTAGTGAAAATGATGATTGACCATTGGACAAATTCACGTCTCCTGGTGTCTGGGGATGGAAGTGCCGTCCATAGAGTCGGATGGCTCGAAGTTGGGACTTAAGCAATCAAAATTAGGCTATTCAAATCACATTAAAATCACATGTTTTTGAAATATTGAGTGGACATGATTCCAACATTCCAACTTAGATACATTAAAAATCATTAAAAACATTTAAAAACTATATCTTAAAACCCGAAGGCCAAAATCCACCAAAAATTCTGTCCTACGGCCTGAATTATGTGAAAACCTCTGGTCCAAATTATGTGTATATATATATGTGTGTGTGTGTGTTATATACATGGGTTCTACAGTTCTACATGGTTATTTCTGGGATTGCAATCTCTATGATCCTATGACAGCTGCGGCCTTTTCGACCCCTGGGCCATAAGAGATGTCATAAGCTCAGCCACGGTCGCTGGCCGCATCAAATTTGGCAGCGCGTAGGGGCGACAGGGCAGGGTCGGCCTGGTCTGTGGTCCATTGGTCCATTGGTACAAGACAGAAGGATCCCATCAATCTTATACTCTGGAACAAAGACTATTGATGACATTTAATGCATTTTAATGCCTACTAATGTTACTAATGGTTGGAGAAGGAAAGCCTTTTAAGAACCATACGAGTCATCGCAAAAGATTGCTGTGGATCCTTGGTCTGAACAAAGGTAGCAACACAGAACTGTATCCGTGCTACCCATGCAGCCGTCACTTTCAATGTACAGTGACGAGCGTCAGAATGTCATTCGCCTGCCTACTGTACCTGAGGGCTTTTGGAAACGATTGCTTACGAAAACACCAACATGGTAACATGGCTATCCAACTGAGTCATGTGCTGAGCCATGTCCTTAACGGGCACAGTTGCGCCCATGACACATCACTTCGTTGCTGGTGAACGAAAGCCCAGCGGATACTGAATTCTCCCGCAGCTGACCGTTGATGAACCAGCTGGTTTCGTGGGGTCACCGCAACAGTACACCAGCGTCCGCTGCTGGCTCGATGTGTTGAGGATCAACCCAAGCGACAGTGGTGTTTCATGGTTTTTTACCTGTGATCTTACCTGTGATCTGACCTTTTTTGAGTTTTTGGGGTGACACTCAACCCAGAGCTTGCAGCTTCGGAACAGTAGATCTGATGGACATTTGAGGCATACTGTCACGTTCAAACTTACCCGCAGCATCCTACAGCATGGATGTGCAGCTTCTCACCTCTCTTCAGTCCTGTAGCTTTCAGCGCCCAACAGATGGGTTTTCCGGGTGCGGAAAGGGCAGTACAACAACTTACCTTTCAAGGGCGATTTGTTGCCCTATAAGTAAGCATACTATATAGAGTAATTCTATGTGCATATATATATATACTGTATATTAATTAATCCGATTTGATATGTGTGTATATATATATGTATGCATAGTTGTGGCAGATATCCCCAATTGCTGCAATTGCTCTTAGTTGTCCAGTTGCGATTCATGGGGGTTTGGAGTATGTCAGATCTGATTTAAATCCCAGGTCCCTTCACAAAGCTTCCGTTGGATCTTCACGGGACGGTGCTTCCCTGCTTCTGTCCACTTGGGTGTGTGCAAAAACATCGTCCTTAAGCAAATGTGTTTCCCGACTACATCTGTATTCCCCCATTTCTACCTCAATTCTAGAAATGCCACGAATGTGTTGTATAGAAAAACACAGATTTGAGAACTTTCCAAAACCTAACTGGTTGATGGGTTACAACACCGGTGACCATAGAAATTCCCACGTAGAACCGAGGCACGAGGCATGCCACCAGGTGACGCTCGTAGAGGCGGAGGCTCAAGTTCCTGATTGTCAGAGGGTATAGATATTGTAAATGATAGGTGATTGTAATATATACATATCATATATTACATATATAACTATATATATATCATATAGTGTGTGTGTATATATATATATATATTAGGCTGGATGAACAGTTTATATTGCTGTAATGTGGGGGTAACAGGGATATAATTTGGGATTTATGGAGATATAATTTGGGATTAACCATTCCATTCTATGGGGTTTCTTGTTAAAAAAATGGGGATCCTCGAGTCACCATGGTTGCTTCAATACTAAGCCATGATCTAATGGCTTGGATGATTTTGAGTACCCCCCATGACTTAGGAAACCTCCATATACGATTTTTGACAACTATGTGCAATCATGATTATCATTTACTGGGATACACCTAATGATGTTGTGATTAATGGGATTTATCCAACGATGATGGGAAAGTAATGGGAATATACTTTATTGTCATGATCCATGACATTCTGTGAGTGATTCTCACCACTGTACTCTGATTGGTTTATACTCTGATTACCATCATTCTCGCTGATTCTCATCATTACACTCTGAAGATCATTACCAATCAGAATGGATGATACTTTGATTGGAACTGGAAACATAAATAAATACTGCAAATAATATTCAAATACATGCTGTATTGCAATAACCAGATTATACATGTGTATATATATACATCTCAAAGTGTTATATGAAACTCGATACTACTCGCTCTTCCGCAGCTTTCCTTTTTCACAGCAATGCCAATGTCAATCACATTTCACCTGCAATCCTCAGGTTTGCTTTGG
>Ga0126342_10007879_pt1 | contig 19050 bp, 17 predicted proteins | sample Cyp1metagenome_FD_92528 | JGI IMG/M metagenome (GOLD analysis project Ga0126342, IMG submission 92528) | Coral microbial communities from Lord Howe Island, Old Settlement Bay, Australia - Cyphastrea 1 metagenome | ecosystem: Host-associated > Invertebrates > Cnidaria > Coral ... | reverse complement strand
ACTGGTGATCACTGGTGATCACTGGTGATCACTACATCATGAGTCCTTGGCACCCCCTGCCTGCTGATTTGCAAGGTACTCCGCTACCTCGGTTTAGAAATTTTCGCTAAGCGAATCGATACTCAAGCTCATCTCTTTGACACCATTTCACTGTAAAAGATTCCGCCAGCGATGATCCGGAAAAAACACACATCAGGGATCTGGAAGAAAGATCAGGGGTGTTGGATTGACATGGATTGTTTACGTCGAAATATATAGTCTATATATGTCTATCTACCTCCGTCAGTCATGTGAGTGAATCGTGTTCGTAGCAACTCGTTTTTTTCGACACCTCTCCACCAAGGTGCCCTCTGCCGGCACTCCAGCTCTTTCTGCAAGAGCTTCTCTTTGTTGGAGACCCTCTGAGATAACAGCTCCGTCAGCCTCAGGGTGCTGTGTTTATACCGAATCATACTGAGTCATATCAGCTGCCATCAAATGGCGGAAAGCATGTCTACACAGTTTGTGATGACTCTAGATGACCTAAGTCTGAGTGACTCCAAAATTTGCAGAGAAGGAACAGCTGTTCCTACCCAGCTGCTTGCAGCTTACATGTCGTACTAATTAAGCAAGCCATAAGAAAGGGCAAGCAAACATAGTAAATGTCTAACCATGTCTAACCATGTCTAACCATCAAACCCAAACATCCAAGGTATGGAAAATCAGGTCCGAGTCGAAGATGTCCTTAGCATCTCACAGCTCTTGTTTTCGCACATGCTTCTCCTCTATGGCGTCATGCATGTCCTGCCGATGCCAAGGGAACAAGAAGGATACCAAAAAACCATCCATCAAACACTAATGACAGTCGCATCGAATGCAAGCTAAGCAATAGGTATATGTTGGGAACACAGTAGAATGCGCACTTACAGAAAGCTTTGAAACCACTTGTCTCCTCACGTTTGTGAACTAGCATCTGCTCGAAAGCGGCCTGAAACAAATAGCATTGTCACAGTCTGTTGCGAGCATTTGAGATCAATGCCCCACCATCAAAACATCAAAATCAAAATGGAATGGCTGAGGCGAAAAGAGATGCTAAAATCAAACATCTACATTATGCTAAGACATTGGTTTCATCAAAAGCTTTCCAGTTGGCTTTCGTTCGCAGTGATTTTGGCTTGATCTTTGAAAGTCGTGAACACTTCTTTGGGGTGCCAATTCATCCATGGCCAACTGAAAACCCTTCCAGCCTTCTGCTTTCGAGCTTCTATTCCTCTGACCTGTCATCCATGTATGCCATGTCACGTCAAAGCCTTCCTGTTTGGTTCTTGGGTCCCAACATAACATCTATGGGCCTAAGTTGATGAATGTTGCAAAGTTCCCCTTCAGCTAGGTGTGTCAAACATTCTCAAACTCAGGAACCCTCAAAGGAATCAAACCTTCTTTCAAACATACCTGTGTGAGAACACCATAAGTGCATTGTTCTTAGTTCAAACTGGCAAGACGCATTCTGTTTAAACATGTTTAAAAGCTATTGACGCTTTTTGCATATATGAGGCCGAACTGATTGGCCCCAGCCGTATCAAACCTGAGATACTCTGGCTTTCGGCCCTAAACAATGTTTACAAAAACATGTTTCGGTAGCATGTTGGAACTCCAAGATTTTACACCAAAGAAATTACATGATGTACATGTCATGTTTGATGATTCATGATAATTTACCAACATTATCAGCAGTTATTCCACACATTTCCACAGGACAAACCTGACACGGGATGGACCCGACCTGCTTCGACTCGATGGAATCGTCGTGCGCCTGTCTGATGTCAGCCAAGCACTTGGCGACGCGATCATCTGCCTGCCAGGTGTTCAAAACCTGTTTGGTTTGGATCGTTTTGGTGTCTGATTTTGTGACATCTGGAAAACTTCAAGGTGTGTACAGAAAACGACCTGCGAATAGTCTGAATGTATCCAAAGCGCTGCAGGTGACTGATCGGATTTTTTCAGAGCCGTTTCAGAGTACAGAAAAGACAGAACATTGAAATGCTTCTTGTAATGAGCTCAATTCGCAATTTCTTCTAAGTAATTGTATTCACAATTCAGTTCCAAATCGTACGCAGCATTTTTTTTGTACAACATGGTACAGCGTAAATCAACATCAAATGAAGTGACCCGTCCCGACCTCCTTCAGCTGTTGCCGGATCTCTTCGCAATGCATTTGGAGCTGACGGTCGTTTCTTTCACGCACCTGTCGGGCGAGGCTCTAGCTGTCTAGCTGTCTAGCCAACCTCCAACCACAGCCTTTGACCCTTTGAGAGTCCATTGATGTCCATTGCGCCTCTCTAGTCTGCTCTCTCTTTTTGTCCGCCTGCACGCTTGGAACAAGTATGAACAAGTGTGTAGTCAACACAGCTCTTGGGAGGTGGAAAACACAAGAAGCCAAGCTGGGTCAAATTTTCTTGGAGAAAGGAACAGAAATGAATTGATGTCTGCACGTTTTTTATTTCACGTTCATTTTGCTACTGGAGGAATTCCCAAATGGTTTCAGAGATGCTTGTTATATCATGTTATATCAGTGTTGCATACTTCTGCGTGCCTTTTTCTGCTGCTCCTTAAGCCAATCATCTCGTTCCTTCTTCAGCTGGAGCATTCGCTTCTTGTTTTCCTGCTCCCAACGCCAAGTCATCCAAGTCATCCAAGTCGAACAGTCTTGGAACAGTCTTGGAACAGTCTTGGAACAGTCTTGAACAGTCGCTCAACAGCGTGAAGCTCGTGAAGCTCTGGGAAGCAGAATTGATCCATTTCTGACCGCAGAGTATCGCGGAGTCCTCCTGCTTCTTCTTTCCTTTCTCAAATTCTAGTCTGCTTTCCAGCTCCTGAGAACAACTTCGCGTCTGTTCGCCATTGCTAGCCGCGCTGCCCTCTGAAGCCAACCCCAACAGTCCTTGATCACGGTCTTCTGAATGTCTTTCTGCACACAGGGAAGAGAAGGAAAACGGCTCCGCAGGGACAGAATGTCATTCTATTTGGATCTTACTGATCTTCTTGCCCGATCATCAAGGGCACAATAGACTATGACACTATGGTAGATGCACTATGTCTATGTGACTATGCTTATGCCTCTTGCAAAAGCTCCTTCACCACGACATGGACATGGCACATTAGTCCACATTAGTCCACATTAGTCCACATTAGTCCACATTGTCATTTCAGGTATCCCCGGTATCCCCGGTATCCCCTCTGTTGTCTCACCTTGGCCATTCGGGCCATGGTTTCCATGGTCTCCCGTTCCTTCCGAAGTATCTGGCGCAGGGAGTTGACAGAAACTGGCGACAAGCAGCTGAAAATTCCGTTGGCCAAGGAAAGTGATGTAGATTGATGTAGATGGACGTAGATGGATGAGCTGTGACGAATTTATATGAATTGATCTATGAAATGATCTATGAAATGCACTGAAAATTCTGAGATCTGCCTCCTCCAGGAAATTGGCATTCATGTCGCCTGAACCGCCGCGCTCCTGCCATTGCCCCACCCCGACACCACCGAATCCACCGAATCCCGGAGGATCCACTGATCTGCCCTGCCTGAGGTCCTCTGCTCGCCAAAGTTGCGACCTTTTTCAAAGCTGGAGACGCAAAGCTGCAGTAAAGCTGCAGTAAAGGTCGGTTAGACATGGACTTTGCAACGAAAACTACACTAAAACAGAAACAACTCATGGCAATTTGATGTTTCAAATGCACCAATGACTCTAGACAGTCATTCACCCTGAGAACATGGCTTGTTCAATCAGCGTTCTCCTCTTCTTTTCAAAGAGCAAGTGCTTGTTCTGGCGGCAAAAATCAATTTCGGTTGGGTCAGACATGGATGAAAATCCGGCAAAAAACAATGCAAAACAGCTGATTTTATATGTGTTATCAATGTCTTCAGGCCACCTTATTGCCGTCGTATTCCTGGATTTCCTGCCAAGTCAGCCAGAATGTCAGGTTGGGCCAAGAAACGAACCTGCTTCTAACATGTCAAACTTGTCCCAGCTTTCCCTTAATATCTTGCATTATCTTGCAAAGTGTTGGTGTCTGTCTACAGCCCATCAAATCCCGGTGCCTCCAAACCAAACAACCCAAGTTCAAACAAACTCATCACTGTTGAACATCGTGACATCTTTCAAGGTATCTGTGGTATGTGTGGTATGTGTGGTATCTGTGGTATCTGTATCTTTCTCATCTGCACCATCTTGGATCTTGGCAGGTCCAAGAACCAGTGGCAAGGCGCTCAAGAAACCGAACCAACTGTCTGCGGAACGGCAGAGCTCCCCGCAATGCCTTCTTTTCGAGATCTGAAGGAATTATGCCCATGACCCGCATGGCAGCCCGCACTCGAGGGGACCTCGCAGAATCGTGGCATCATACGAGTGATGCAGCAATTGAACACTTTTTTGAGGATCTTGAGGTGTGATCTTCTCTGATTCCAAGATATTTGTAGATTTATAGCGCATCCTCTATACTTCAAACATTGTACACAGCGAATTGCTCGAGGTTTGATTTTCCCTCTGGGCGTCGGGCTGCATATTGATCGATGGCGGAGCAGGCAAGGCCTCAAAGAGGTACCACAATGCAAAACCAGCTATTAAACATGATACGTGCAAAGCGAAACCGTGAGAAAACCATCCTAGCCTCCATGGTGGCAAATTCACCGTGGAACAGATGGAGGTGGCAGCTGCTGTGGTTTTACTTTAGGCGGTGAAAAAACTGGGTTGAAAGTGGCGGCAACCGCAAACGATGACAGCTGTGGTGTCAGTCGTGTTTTCGAGTTTCAAAAGGCGGAGCCAGGGCCTTGGACCGAAAATGACAAATCGATCTGCAAGTGCAATGCCTGTGTAACAAATCACTCCGCAAGATGCTTCCGCATCCTCCAGCATTTCTGCACGGTGCGATTTTTCGCACAGCCTATGCAGAATCTGACAATGCTACGGTTACCATGTTACCGCAATGTATGAGAAGGCATGCAGCTCATCCACCTGTTCAATCGACAAGACTCTGAGGATCTTTTGGTGATTCAGGTTCGCCCCACCTTTTTGAGGATCCTATTGCATGCAGCTATAAGTATTACCTTTGAAGGGAAGTGCTATCTGGGGCTGGCAGTGATTTGCCCGTACCTTTTTTAGATGCGAGTACAGAATCTCAGAAGCTCATGGCCGTCTGCAGCATGCACAGAATGTCACCCAGCAGGAAATCAAAAACGATCAAACAAATCTCACTGAAAACCTCCCGGATCCATCCAGGCCTTCTACATTCCGCTTCAGAGATATCATGACAGAAACATATAGAAACCAAGACCGTTGTGAGTTTGCGACGCGTTTTTTCGGTACGCCACCGTTTGAAGTTTCAGGCGGTCTAAGCCTGGTTTCAGACAATGCTCTTGTGGCTCATCTTCATAAGCTACGCAGAACAAATCAATTCGGACTAATTAAGCACTGTGCATTCATGTACATTCTACTCAGATTCTACTCTCCAACATGGTTTCCTCTAAGCAATCCATTTCCACCTGCTACTAGTCCTTACCTTCAGTTTGATCTGTTTGATGTCCAGAGTTCAATCTACCCAATAAGACTGGTTCTGTGGCAGGAGGGCACGCGCTTGCGAGATCTTCCTGGAGCTGTGCCACATCTGTCCGGAAACGAAGTTCTGTTTGCTGCAAGGCCAACTTCACCGCTTCAAAGAGAAAGGCATTCACCTGAATTCATTCTGAGTTCATTTTGAGTTCATTCTGAGTTCATTCTGAGTTCATTGATTCAACGGAGGTTGCCCTTGGCAGAATGATTTCAAACACGATGATCCCATGAACTTGTTTGCCTTACAAGGGGTCTGAGATCACACATTCATAGGGAAACGGTCGCATCATGTCGCACCCCCCAGTGGCACAGCAAGATGGACACGTCACATCAACACCCGTTCTTGTCCCAGTGACACAGCTGCCATTGCATTGGCACAAACCATTGGAGCACTGTGGGATCATAGTAGTTCATCAAGAGATGGCACCAATCATATGCATGTTTGGATTCAACTGCAGACCCTGCCTACCATGAAAACATATACTATATACTGACAAAAATCTATATCTCTATCTATCTATCTAAATATATATATATATATTTAAACACACACATATTTATATATATATATATATATATAGATAAAATTAGATAAATATTATCGAAAGAAATTTAGAAGTCAAACGTCCGACAATATGGACAGATGAAAGGCAGCAGAGATGGGAAGAGTCAGAGAAGGGAAGAGAAGAAGAAAGGATATCAAAAAAGAGAAAGTCTCAGAAGAAAGAAGATTGGGGTGCGCGAAAAGGTAGGAAAGTCGCGAAACATCGTGTTTTACCAATGATTTGTGGCTCCGGAGGAAGTAGGCTCGCTAAAGCGGCGGGTGCGGAGCCAGCTGGCCAGATGAGCAATGAAAAATTGCACGCCGTTGTGGCGCGAAGCACATTTCGAAGTCAAAATGTACAAAGCACACCAGGTTCGGACCACTTTTGGAAGTTGAAATGTCGAAAAAGTGCACGCCGTTGTGGCGCGCAGCGCGTTTCGAAGTCAAAATGTACAAAAACACCAACTCCGGGCCACTTTTGGAAGTTGAGATGTGGAAAAAGTGCATGACGTTGTGGCGCGAAGCACATTTCGAAGTCAAATGTACAAAAAACACCAACTCCGGACCACTTTTGGAAGTTGAGATGTGGAAAAAGTGCACGCCTTTGTGGCGCGAAGTCAAAATGTTAAAAGCACAAGGGGTTCGGACCACTTTTGGACGTTCAGATTGGACGTTCAGATGTGGTTTCGCGTAGCATTTCCAAAAACGATAGCAGTGGTGGGACATTTGAAGAGGATCTGCAAAGATGCATTTTCCGTGCAGGCGCAGTACAAGAGACATGTTCATCAGAGATGTTAGGAGGTCAGGGCGCTGATTTCCTGAGAAGGATTGCATTTTGGAGCCTCAGATCTTCAGGTTTGCTGGGATGATTTTGCGTGACAGGTGCAGCACTTCGTATGACCTGGCATTACTTTTTCGTGGCAGGCGCAGTAATTTAGACAGGTGGAGTCGAAAGTCGCAAAACGCATTGGTACGAGGCCGTCATTTTGAAGGGCGTCTAGCAGAATTGCTTCGTTTTTTGATGCTGTCAACTTAAATAAATGAGGAAGTCTCGCAGAATTGCTTCGTTCTTGATGTTGTCAAGTTCAGGAAGTCTCGCAGAATAGCTTCGTTTTCAAGCTTGCAGATAGATAGATAGACAGGCAGACAGACAGATAGATAGATAGACAAACAGAGAGATAGATAGATAAGATAAGATAAGATAAGATAAGATTAGATTAGACTAGGTTTGATTAGATTAGATTAGATTAACTAAGTTCGATTAGACTAGATTAGATTAGATAGATGGATAGATAGTAAGACAGATGAGAGAGAGACAGATAGATAGGTAGATAGATAGATAGATGGATAGATAAACAGATGGATAGATAGATAGATAGATAGATAGATAGATAACACTACACTGTACCACGCTACAGTACGCAACACTACAGTACACTACACTAATTACACCACGCCACAGCTACAACTGCAACTGCCACTGATTACACTACATTACAACTACCACTTAACAACTCCACTACACTACAGCTACAACTACAACTGCGCTACTCCACACTGCATCCAGCAGTTGTGGTAGGGAGACCACTGCAACCATTGCAACCATTCCAAAAAACACAACTCCAACCACCTGTCGGTCCATCAGTGGATTCGCTCTGCCATCCGTGATTCACAACAACCAACCGCTCCTATAAGTTTCCTATTTTTGAAACTTCCGCCACCGCCTTGTGCGGTACTACTGATATATAAATATGTGGTATACATACATATATATAAATAGAATGAAATTGATTGATTGATTGATTGATCGATCGATCGATTGATTGATTGAATGAATGAATGAATGAATGAATGTAGCTGAACTTTTCCAAGGCACAGCTTGGAAGCCTCCAGGATGTTTGGAAACTGCTTCGTTGATCATCACTTTGTCCTCGGGGCAACTCGCCTGCGCATCTTGCAGCCGAAGCGTGGCGAGCTTTTTGCTGATCTTCAGTGCCAGATCCATGCTGCTCTCGCCGTAGTTCATGACACCAGATGAAGTTCCAAGCAAAAGCTGAAAAGCTGACTGATGAGTCTCACGAGTCTGACGAGTCTCACAATTCTGCTCAACTTCTCGGCTGAGGAGCTCAGTTTGAAAAAGTTCAAAGAGGCACCAGGACCTGGTCAAAGGTAAAACTTCCTCATCCAACACAAAGAGAGTACCTTGGCATCCGCCCCGCAAAGCCAAGTAGAAAGACGAATCTTCCACGTTGCCATGTCCAAGCTCTTCACTCACTTTCCACTGGTTGTTCGAAAACGTACAAATCCAGTAGGAAGTCATCTGGACGGGCACATGCCCTTTCAAACAACGGATGAAATGTTCAAATGGCATGCCCCAAAAGTGAGAAACAAACCATTGCACCGAAGAGGGGCCAACAAGCTCGGCATACGAAAGCGCCACCTGCATGGTTAAAGGCTTGACCAGGTTGCTGCAAAGGTAGTACATGTTCCTGAAGCCAATGTGGTGGCTGAAGAAGCTGTACAAGTCCTCTAGCTGCTGCAGACAAATGGCACGCCCCGGGCCCTTTGGACACTGTCTGGTTTCAAATTTTGATTGTGCTGCAAAACGGCAGAGGTCTCGTTCAAGTGGACGTTTTCCGGGACGAAACCACCAATGAACTGCAACAGCTAACAGAGCACCAATCAGAAGCATCAAAACTTCCAACAAAGAGATTTGAAAGGAAAGTAGGGCACCAAGCAAAAGAAAGTAAGCTGCTGTAGCCAGGATGAGCAATGCAAAGCACACCACAAAGGGCATCCCTAGAATTCCCCTTCTCAAGATATGATGGAGTTGCTGGACATGACAGGTACCTCGGGAAGCATCGGCTTGCTCCGTCAAGGCTGAACCACTCGTGTCACAAACACGTAGTTGGCGGTCGTTTTGAGCCTTCACTATGTATGTCTTGGAGTCAAGCAGTGGATGTGATGTGTCAAGGAACGTGACTTTCACCGGTTTCAATAGCCAATGACGTCCAGAAGTGGTCAAGGTCAGTGCACCTTCCTTCAACTGCACATCCGCTACACGCATGGGACGATTTGCTAAGAATGGTACAACAGCAAATAGCAGGAAGGACAGCAACAGTAAGGCAGCACATGCTGGCAAATTCAGGAAAGATGCCTCGCAACTCGTTCTCTCACCATTGACCTCTGTACGCCACCACTTGCTTTCACAAGGCACACATTGTTTGCTCCCTGAAGAAGGTGCATACGCGTTCCCGGTGCAAAGGTTGCAGTAGGTTTGCAGCCCATAACTTGACAGAAAGGACCCTGGCATACAAGGCTCACAACGCCAAAGGGAACTTTGCACATACTTGTGACCTGGCAAACAAAGGCCCATTTCGCAGTTCTCTCCTGAAAAGGGAGGCTCACACACACAAGTACCATCACCATGAAAGTGGGAAATGTTTGTAGGGACTGGCATTGACGGGTCAATTGGTTGAGACTTGCTCTGCCATCTCTGTGCCCTGACATGGAGGTCGTCGTTGCATATGCCCCTGCCAGAGCAGGGCACTGAAGCTTCACCCAGCCCCGGGCATGCAGAACACTTTCGAATCCGCAATTCTGATGGGATCGACACATTCACGCGCTCCAGATCAAAGTACCCTGGGCTGCAGGCGGAACAGTCTGCCAAAGTATGACCAGGAAAGTACAAGCAGGTCCCAACAGAGTGGCTACAGAATCCTTGGCTGCTGCAGCTTTCTGCCAATCGACAATAGTCATATTCAAAATGGCGAACAGGGCCGGGATCCCTGCTGCTCTCTGCAGTGAGCAAGTCTAAGTCGCCGTCCGAGTCCCAATCAACAAACACAAAGGAACTTAACCCTGTGTCGGGACCCAACACGTTGGGAAGAATCAGTTCAGTCTCCACCAATCGCAAATCCTCTTGAGCATGGAAATACCGCCATTTGTCGAGGTCTCTCATGAGCAAATCGGTCCTTCCATCTGCATCAAAATCGATGGCTTGCAACAAAACGCTGCCAAGGCCATAGCCAAGATCACCCAGGTCAGGTAGTGGTGCTGGACGCTTTGCCAAGCGGCCATCCGGTAGTTGTTGAAAAAACTCCCAGTGCAACCTGGGTTCGAAAATTGCCTCGCTGCATGCCAGAAGTATGTCCCATCTGCCGTCCCCATCCCAGTCAGCAACGGCAGCAGCGTAACAGACTCCCCGCTTGACCTTCAATCCTTCCAATACCAACTTCTCCGCCAAGCTCCCGTTGGCTTGGCGTTCAAAGTACCATACTTCGCTGCTCGCCGGAACCAACAAATCCTGTCGGCCATCATAATTCCAATCAATTGCAGCTGGCCGCACTGTGGAATGAGACTCCACCTGTAAGACCTCTTCAGCTTGAAGGAGACTGCCATCTGCACCGCGAAGAAAAACCTCGACCTTACCATATTTGGAGCCGAGGAGAAAGTCTAGATCGCCATCCCCATCCCAATCAGCAACTTGCGGGTGTGCCATTCGTCTGGTGATTTGAAACATGGAGAAATCCTTGCTTCGCTCGATGTATCGATTTGTAGACTTCCAAGAAAGCAACTGGATCTTTCCTGTTTTCAGAGCAAGCAGAATCTCCATCCTTCCATCTCCATCCCAGTCACCCGCTGCTATACCGGCGCGAGAGAAATCCCAGCTTTCACTGTCTGCATCAACTCCATTCAACGGGTTGGCAGCAAAACTCCAATCCTCAAAATGCCCATCGGCAGTCCTGTGCAAATAAGCAAATCTTGGAGGTCTACAAAGATAGGAACATGATTTCGTCAACATCACATCCAAGGCCCCATCACCATCGAAGTCAGCCACGGCGATGCCAACAATGGAAAAATGTGTCCAAGGAGCCAATAGGTCACGGAGCCTCATCACTGTGGATGGATTTTTGCGCTTGAAAAGAACGAGCCAGCCTTCCGCACCAGTGGTCAAAATGTCTACATCACCATCTGCATCAAAATCAACGGCTGCAAACCGCAAACCGCCCATATTTGCAAGCCGCAAGTCTTCGCCAAGTTCGTTGACCAGCGAGATAGCAGATCTGTTGTGGAGATTACCGTCCATGTCAAAATCCATCAGCCATAGACCGGCATTGTCTTGCAATATCAAATCGAGGTCACCATCGGAATCCCAATCAACAACTGCGAAGCATGGTGCCCCGTAATCATTTCTCACTGAAAAATTAACGTGTCTGAAAACATTATTTGCCCCGAACTGTTCGACAAGCTGTCCATCTACTTGGCGAAAATATCTAATCCAAGATTTTTTCTGAACATTCCATGAGCCATCCCCATCTGTCACCATCAGCAGCAGTTCCATCTTGCCATCTCCATCCACATCGACAAGCTGTGGCCAAGCAGGCTCTAGGTAACCTAAGGACAGCAATTCTTTTTCGTGTCTTTCTTGTAGGTTGCCCTCGCAACTGCCGGTACCTTTCGGCCGGCACCATGCTGCTCCACACCTTGGCTCCGTCGGTGTGAAGTAGCGCCATCCCAAACACATGAATTATAGCGGTCCCCAAATAGAATAGATGCTTTTATGGGAAAATCATCTAGAATCGTGGATGAGTATACATATTGAAATACCATTGAAATCCATTTAGCCATGTATGCGGGGAACCTTATACTAATGCTACAAATTTATTTTTGTTAAACCATGTTAAACCTCTAGCCTTCTGATGGATTCAACGCTCATGCTGGAACACATCACAGCTTGTCAAGGAAGGAATGAAGATGCCTTTAACTTTAGCTTACATCTGAGCAAGGCGCAAGTGGACAGAGAGCAGCAGTATCGCGATGGCCATTGGCATGCTCGGCATCTTGAAGATGCGACAAACGCCAAAAGGAAATTCAAAGATGTCTTGGGACACAAGGTGTTCTGCTATTGAATCCCCCTTCCAGCATCCTATAGATCCTATGGTTGATGATTCGACCATATTCCACCAGTAAAACGGATCTTGGTTTCATGATCGTCATGAACAAGTGCAAGCCTTGACTATGATCAAGACCTTTTGCTCTGCTGGACCTCGCATGAAATCTCCACACACTATTCAAGGAGCCTCCAGCTATCTCGTCGTGAAAAGTCACACCATCCAAACTGACTGTGTCAGCTCCACAAGAAACGCAGATTTGCGTCTACTTTTCCAGGTGTTTCCAGTCTTCCCAAACAGCGAAGACGTACACCTTTGCTTCATTTACCCTTCAAAACAGACACAAGTCTACTGTCAACGAAAGGAAGCTGAAAATGCAAATGCAAGATGCCTATCCATCGTCTGTTGGGAAAAGTATCAGCTGAAGTTGACGACAGTTAAAGTGAGGTTTTGGTAGTCAGTTCAAACCTCACAACATCTCACACTAGCGAGGCCTCGGTTTCCTTTTTCCACAGGCTTTGCTGCGGGGATGATGCGCTTTGGCTCATTTTCAATGTCGAAAGATGTCGAAAGCTAAAATTGAGGTAACTTTAACTTTTTGGGGTTTGATCCACCATTGGGCAATGGGCCTTGATGGGGAATGATCGAAATTTATCAAACATCTTCTCCACGTCAGTTGCGGGAATTGGTTTTCACCCCTGGCAACAACTCGCTGAGGTGCGCGGCAATGGCTTCCTGTCGCAGCAGCACAGAATTTTGGATAACCATCTGTGGCAGTAAACAAAGAGATAATAGAGATACTTGTAGTCATTGTAGTGCTCAATGACCGTTGACAAAAACTGAAAAGCATAACACATTTAGTTTCCTTTCAAAATTTTGGGTCATGATCTTAGTTGGACGAGGCGCCTTGATACTTTGCAAATCCATTCCGCTCGTGCTCTGCACACGTACACCCAACGCAGCCATGCCAGCTACAACTGCCTGAACACCTCCCATGAAGTCGACATCGGCTGCCGAGGAGGGCGTCAAGGCATCCATAGAAACAAAGAGAAATGCAAAGAGAAGCAACAAAAACATGAGCGCCTTCAAAATGTGGCTGGCGATCTGTTCCGGCAGCACAGAAAGGGAATGGAGGATGATGTTGGGCACCAATTGTCGCATCAATGTATAGAAACCTTGAATAAACTCCGCCTTCGAGATGCTGCCATTGCCGGAGAGGTCAACCATATTGAAAAGGACCCGCAGCTGACTGTCATTCACAGCGAAGCGCATGTCCTTCAAGATCATATCTGCGAACGTATCGTAGCCAATGCCTCATTTGGTCACAACACCGAAGGATGGTGGGGACTTCAAACTAGAGTGACGGGTCCGATTTTGGTTCTACTGGCATCCTGCCTTTGATATTTAGGAGACAATCTTCACTCCATATACTATTTGCAGCTAGATGCAAGACCCCTCTATCACTGATCAGCCTTTCTTACCCGCATCTTCGCGTATGCAAAGTCAAATTTAAATTGTGACAAAGTGCCTGTTCTCTGCAGCGACATCATAAGCTTGATCACGCCACTGGGTGGCAAGATGCCATTTTCCTGCTGCATCAATGGGTTTTGCAAAGCACTTGTTGGATTCTTGTTGGGCTTCAAGGGAAGACATGGGACACAGTTTTATCACTGGATGCCTAGGGATCATGTCTTCCACTCTAAAGTCATCTCACCAGTTTGCAATCTTTGGGCCACATATCTGTCAATCATTCAATATCTTGGTGGGGCCGTTTGTGTTTGGTCAAATGAATACCTCCCAACCCAACGGCTCACTACATACAAGAACGACCAAAATCTGTGGTCACCAGTCTGCTAGCGTGAATTTTGACCTCTCCTTCTTATCGATCGCTGCAAAACTCTTTGAGACTTCGGCGAAACTGGTCTCAATTTCATCATTCTGAAGAACGCCGTAGGCAGCCTCCAACCTGAGCAGTGCTGCTGGAGCGAGCGCCATCTTAGGTGGAAAAATGATCAATCATTGGGTTTAGGAAATGATGTCGGATGGAAAAATGTGAGCTTCTTTGAAAAACCAAGAAACCACATGCCTCCAGAAAGATACTTTTCAACCGCTTCGCCCAATTCATTGAGACTCACCAAGTCTTCACAAACAAACTCCTCTGCCTCCCCAATCTTAATCTTGATATCATCAACCTGCCCGAACAAACTTGCAATCACAGCATTGGGTAAAGTGATTCCCGCATTCTTTAGCAGCTTCTCAAAACCCGACAGTGAGATGGGTCGGTACTGCGTCTGTATCTTCTCGATGGTTCGCATCAAATTGGGCGCTTCAACAAACTTCGGCACACCTTTCCAAGCACTGCATCCTTCTGCGCCACTGGTGCCAGTGGTGCCACTGAAGATCTTCCGCGAAGCAGCTTCGGGCATGTCCAGATCAAAGGTTTCAAGGATTTCATCGAAACCCTCCCAAGGGATTCCCCGAAGACGCGCCAAATTTTTTTCATCGATATACCTCCAAACCTCAGCTGGACAGCCTTGCATTCCGGCCATGGCTTTGTATCTCCACTCTGGATATCCCGGCACAGGCTCTGAGTCCTCGTCGGTGGTCAAGCGTTCTGTATCAAGCATCAAATCATTGATAAAACCCGGCACATCAGACTTCTGCAAGAAGGAAGCCTCACCTGTCAGTTGCTATGTAATGCCCGGACACCAAACCTTCACCACACTCCCAACATTTGCAAAATCAATCTGTAAAAGTTGCTTATTTTTCCCCTCCTGTCAAGGGAAGGCTGTTAGATTTTATGTCAGCCTGCCCGCCTCCTTCCTCCACCATCCTCCTCACCGGACCTCAACTGCAAGCTTGAGATCACAGTGTTCCCCGCTGCCCGCTGGGCCGGAACAGCAACCGGACACCGCAGGCTCCGGACCAGAGTGCTCCCCACCACACCTACACCGCAAGCTCAGGATCAGAGTGTTCCCCGCCGGACCTACACCGCAAGCTCCGGATCTAAGTTTTCCCCGCCGGACCTCCACGCGAGCTCCGGATCAGAGTGTTCCCCACCGGACCTAAACCGCAAGCTCAGGATCAGAGTGTTCCCCGCCGGGCCGACCTCCCCCGCGAGCTCCGGATCAGAGTGTTCCCCACCGGACATCCCCCGCAAGCTCCTGATTGTTCCCCACCGGACATCCACCGCAAGCTCCGGATCAGAGTGTTCCCCACCGGGCCTACACCGCAAGCTCAAGATCAGAGTGTTCCCCGCCGGACCTACACGTAAGTGTTCCCCGCCGGACCTCCACCGCAAGCTCAGGATCAGAGTGTTCCCCGCCAAACCTCCACCGCGAGCTCCGGATCAGAGTGTTCCCCACCGGGCCTACACCGCAAGCTCAAGATCAGAGTGTTCCCCGCCGGACCTACACGTAAGTGTTCCCTGCCGGACCTCCACCGCCAGGTCCGGATGAGAGTGTTCCCGACCAGACATCCACCGCAAGCTCAGGATCAGAGTGTTCCCCGCCAAACCTCCACCGGGAGCTCCGGATCAGAGTGTTCCCCACCGGGCCTACACCGCAAGCTCAAGATCAGAGTGTTCCCCGCCGGACCTACACGATCAAGTGTTCCCCGCCGGACCTCCACCGCAAGCTGCAAGCTCAGCATCAGAGAGTTCCCCGCCGGACCTACGCCGCAAGCTCCGGATCAAAGTGTTCCCCGCCAAACCTCCGGTGCGGATCAAAGTGTTCCCCGCCGGACCTCAACCATAAAGAGCCTCCGAAGATATACCAGATAGAATGTCAGAAGATATGCCACATACAAATGCCAGAAATAATGTCATAAGATATGGCAGGCATATATCAGGTTGCTTTCTTGCTGATGTTGCTTGGCAGCTGCGTTTCAACCCAAGATCAAGACTTTGCTTCAGATAAAACAATGCTGTGAATCTTGCAATGGGACTTGTAGCTGAGGGTTTGTACTAGAGCACAGACTGCTTTGACATGCCATGGTGGGAATCACTCGAAGTAAAGTAATTAGGATATTTTGGCGAATGTTTTCGATATTAGTTTTGCATGTTTTTGCTTTGCTGCCTTCTTGAGGATCCTCCTCCTCATCTGTAGCTTCTCGCCAATATTTTAAAACCCATGAGGGCCAGCTTGGAGGATTCCACTCATCGTCGACTCTGGTTTCTTCATCATCCTCGGTTCCGAGGTTTTCGTTTCCCAATTCTCCACAGACCGCAATCTCACGTAGCAAGGCCACGGTGGCAGCTTTCCAAAGGCCACCATCTGTCATCCACATGAGAACGTCAGGAATGTCCTGATAATCCATGAAACCACAGCCTTTCGACGTGTGTTTGAATCCATTGACCAAATCCTCCTTGTCGATTTCTGCATCCAAGAAACCACAATACTTCTTCAAGAATGGGACCAATTCGGACCACCACACCCTTCCCTTGATGAGTTGCTCGAAGACTGCCACAAGCTTATATACTGGGATGGTACTAGTGGTTTTCAGCTGGGGTAGTGCCTGTTTCACTTGTTCCTTCACAAAAGCAACTATGTGCTTGTGTTCGTAAACACCTGGAGTCTCGGAGTACAGCAATCCTGAGGCCCAACTATCTTCAGGATTTTTCAGCAGCTCTGCGATGAGGTCATTCAACTTCATTGTCTTAGCCGGATCTCGGTACATAGTGTCCTCAACGTGCTGCGCGACCTTTGCCAAGACCCTTTCGGCCACGCTGTCCTTTCGGTTGCCATCAAATACTACCATTGCACAGCTGCAAATGTACTTGGGGACAGAGTCATCAAAAAACTTTGTCACCTTTTCCACAATGGGAGTCCATTGGAAGAACGGATCTGCCCACTTCACGATCATTCCAGCCAACTGATCAAAGCTGTCGCGACAGATAGCTTTGTACATCAGATATGCTTTTGGCAAAGGGCTCCTCTCCGGTGCTTTGGCCCCACCTTTGGCCCCATCTCGTGCTCCCAGTGCTTCCAGTGCTCCCACCTCTGCCGAGGTGATGGCCCCGAAGTTGAGAAGTTGCAGCCTCATGTTGTGCTCTCGGAGCATAACGTCAGTCAAAGCATCAGTATCCTCAAAGATGCGCCATTCCAATGAGCTATCCAAGCCTGCAAACTGAAAGGGGCACACTTGGAGAAGTAAAATAAGAGACCGTGGGCAGAAGTTGAAGCTCCGTCAAACTATGGAAACACACAAACTACTTCTGATCCTTGTGCAACACCAGCCGGCAAATTGTTGGTGGGGCTTGCGCCATGACATTTACAATGGCACATTGTTTCCGGAATCAGAGGCATCCCAAAACCACAAACACAACGGCGTTAGCATATTATGAGATTGCTTGCAAAATAAGAAGCCTTCACTACTCATGCTCAAAGTGCAAATCATGGCGCAAAAACCCTCTCCAAAGTTAGCAAGTGCAGCAGAGCAGCTTGTCTTTCCAAGGTAATGTTTGTATAGCTCAGAAAGCTGTTGCAACTGTTCGCCAGTCATTTCGCTCGACAGCTCGCTGCTAACCTCCTCCACGGCACCTTTGCCAAGGGACGAACTGGAGATATGATCCTCACAAGACCACTGCGGGCGCACGACTTGGAATATATTTCCCTCACTGATTCTTACATAACCTTCGTCTCAGTGTCTGTGAACGGCATGTTTTTCCCCAAACGGGTTTGTCGGAAAACGGTGTAATGGTGGATTTAAGGTACGCAAGCAACAACAAACAAACGGACGGACTGTAGTTTTTTTTGCCCCTCTCCTGAACCTCCTTAATTGTTTCTTCGTCTGGCTTCACACAGCGAAACAGCAGATCTTTGGATTGCTTGATCGGCTTCCCTTCGGTATCTAGACCTGGCCAAGCACTCAAAGGGGCACATGCACGTTCCTCATGGGGATGCATTTCTGCACAGGCCACTGCATCAGAATATTGAACCATCTGTTCAATCTGAATGTAGTCAATGAGTACGATCCAAAACAAGAATCATCATGCATATGGTGTTATATCATCAAACTGAATGTAGGATCAACAAGACGATGACAATCAGACAACTTTCCACTACTCTGCATTCCTTTGCCGTCATTCATGCTGGCCTTTAAAGCGATTGTCTGCTTTCTTGAGGGCGAAGTCAAGATTACTTTCAGTATATGAAGACACGTTGCCCTCTTGCTTGATGCGTGTAATCATTTTCTGTAGCATCACATCGAAGACTGCGTCAACTTGGAACTCAATCACCTTCAGGGACGAAGCACTGAGAAGTGATCAGTCGAAGCACGTTTGATTGAATTAACTCCAAAATTAGCTCCAAAAGCACCAGGTGCGGGATACCGAAGCAACTTTTCACAAATTCATCTCAGGCTCGTCTAAGTTCTCATATTCTACCAGTAGTACCGCGCAAGGCGGTGGCGGAAGTTTCAAAAATAGGAAACCTATAGGAGAGGTTGGTTGTTGTGAATCACGGATGGCAGTGTTCTATGGAGTGGTTGCAATGGTTGCAGTGGTCACCTCACCGCAACTGCTGGATGTAGTGTGGTGTAGTGCAGTTGTAGTTTTAAGTTGTAGTTGCAATGTAGTGTAGCGTAGTGGAGTTGTAGTTTTAAGTTGTAGTTGTAATGTAGTCTAATTAGTGTAGTGTAGTTGCAGTTGCAGTTGTAGTCGTGGTGTGGTGTAATTAGTGTAGTGTACTGTAGTGTACTGTAATGTTGTGTACTGTATCGTGGCATGGTGTAGTGCAGTGTCGTGTAGTGCAATGTAGTGGTAGTTGCAGTTGTAGTGTACTGTAATGTAATTAGTGTAGTGTAGTGTTGGGTAATGTAGTGTGTTGTAGTTGTAGGTGTATTTGTAGCTGTAATGTACTGCAGTAGTGTATTGTAGTGTAATGTGGTGTAGCTGTACTTGTAGTTGTAGCTGTGGTGGTGGTGGTAGTAGTGGTAGTGGTAGTGGTAGTGGTAGTGGTAGTGGTAGTGGTAGTGGTAGTGGTAGTGGTAGTGGTAGTGGTAGTGGTAGTGGTGGTGGTGGTGGTGGT
>Ga0126342_10007878_pt1 | contig 19051 bp, 16 predicted proteins | sample Cyp1metagenome_FD_92528 | JGI IMG/M metagenome (GOLD analysis project Ga0126342, IMG submission 92528) | Coral microbial communities from Lord Howe Island, Old Settlement Bay, Australia - Cyphastrea 1 metagenome | ecosystem: Host-associated > Invertebrates > Cnidaria > Coral ... | reverse complement strand
TGGTGATTCTTCTTCCCTGATGTGACTTTCCACTACCTGATGTGACTTCTCCGTATCGCCGCCGTGCCATGGGGATGATGTGACTTTTCCCGCCTGATGTGACTTAAGTACGGTGCTTGTATAAACTATAAACCAATTTAGTATAGTATAGTTAGGTACAGTTGGATAGTAGGGATACTAATGATACTACAGTTTATGGGGAATATCATAATTGTTGGCTTATATCGTTCGTATCCCTACAAAAAAGGTGGTTAGATATCCTCATCCAACCCAACTGCATCCCCAACTTTGTACCATTAGTATCCCTACTATATTCCCATTCGTATCCCGTACATACCATACTATCACTGGGCCCCCCAGTGATGGGAATGGTGGATTAGATTCACCACATGAATACGATCGTTCGTTATTTGCGTATCATAAACCATAGTGAAATTGGAGTTATGTTCACCAACTTAGCTATCATCAATCAGCTATAAATCCCATTAAATCATATTAGATCCCCTTGTTTGTTGGTTAAATCACCATGTTCCTAATGGTTGATGAAGTAGGGGGGGCCCACATTGGATTCAGTTGTTACATCCAGTTCCTTCTATCCCCAACTGAAATCAGCGGAGAGTCCCACCACTTGAAGGAATTGGCCATGAAGGAAGAACAGCTTCAGCGGGTGGCGCAGCTCTCATCAGAGGTTGCCGGGGGGGTCCGGGTGCGCGGACATACGACGTGGATACGACGTGGATACGACGTGGATACGACGTGGATGGTGGAAGAAATCCTGCACCAGTTGGTAGATGATGGCCATCCTGATAAATAAATGATAGATAATGCACCTTATCCAATGGTAGATGATAAAAACCAGTTGGTTACGAAATCCTGCACCAGTGGTCCGTTCATACTTGTATATTTATCCCATGAGAATCCCATTATTTTCGGTGTTGAAAAATGTTTCCAATATTTACCAGCTGGTGATTTCTTTGATTCACATGTAGGATTTTAACCAACCATAGTGGGAATACAATGTCCACCATGTATGATATCATGTTTTGATGGTTATACACATATCCCATGGTATTTGGGATGAAATCGCCATAGGAAATAACAATTCGCCATGCATTGTCCATCAAAAGCTGGATTTGACCAATGAATAATACCCTCTGGTAAACTAACATAACTATGGAAATTCACCATTTTTAATGGGTAAATCCATGTAAATCCACTATAAATCACCATTTTCAATAGCTTTTTGTATGTTTACCAGAGGGTAATGGACAATCTATGGAGGCTGAAAGATCTGCAAACAAATTGACCGGTGATTGAAGTCGGGAGGTAAGGAGCTTTTTGGCAGTAGCTACGGGGATCCATCCATATTTCTTACTTTAAATTCATTGATAAATGGGGAACCAAGGACCTACTAAGAACTTCCCAACCATATGATGATTTGAAGCAACTTATATTCCAAGATGCTGCATGCATGGCATCTTTATAAATACCCATATGAATGCGCCATCTTGGATAGATTTTTGAATTTGAAGAGGTGCGTAAATAGACTGCAGCGGGAGTACAAAGAAGTTCTTGACCTATTATTTCTGGGCAAGCTTTTAGTGAGTTTCACCATGAATGATGATTAGAAAAGAACATCATTTTAAATTGGTACTTATAAATTCACATTATTTCCCCATTTTTGCCCAATGAATGTCCCATGAAATGAATTCCCTATTATCAGCCATTCGCATCCCATTAGGGCGTCACATTATGACAACCCCAGCTGATTGATGTGTGTCCAAGTGATCCACACGGAGGGACATCCATTTGTTCTTATGTGTAAGGACTAATCCCATCCCCCTAATATAAAACACCCCCTTAGAAACCATGGTTTAGTGGGGAATTTCGACATAATTGGAACCATTTAGGGGGTGATTAATATTAGGGGGGTGGGATTATATACAATAAGACTATATACAATAATCTGGGTAAATTACAACGCCTCACTGTTCTCCCTCACTGGAATCATGGTGAATAAAGGGAAATCATCCCAAAATGGCCTTAATTCAGGTTAGTGAAATATTATAATTTGCCTCGGAATCTGAACACTGGACCCATCACATTCATTACCTATGTAAGAAACATGAAGTAAGCATGTTTTAGGCTCACATGGACATTGATGGGTCTGTCAAAGTGTGGGAGCCAAAAACATGTGGATATGTGGCATCTCAGAATGTTGACCCACACCTGCCATCTGAGGATTATTGACCCATAAACCAACACACATTTATATCCTCTGGTAAACTAACATAGCTATGGAAAATCACCATCTTTAATAGGTAAATTAACTTTTTCTATGGGCCATTTTCAATAGCAACCTATTAAATTATCAGAGGGTAACTGGGGGGGAGCATCACCTTGCAGTGTTTTGGTTACTCATAGCTATTTAAGCAGGTAAAGCCGCAGAAAACAGCTCGATTTCCACAAAACAGCCGCAGAAAACAGCGACATATTTTTGGCACGAGTCTCTGGCCCGCAAGTTAACAATACAATAATTGGTAATCATGACAATCATAATAGCGATGTTAGTTGGGTGCTGGTTTCATTCGGAAAATGAAAATCAAACCAAGCCAAACCATTGAATTTGGGTGTGCAGAGTTTTGGACAAATCCAGATGTTGATGTCGGTTGTGTCAAAGTTTGGGTATTTATCAATTGTGGGCAGTTTTTGATGATCGTGACAGTCTTTTTGGGAGTGTAGCACTTTATGCTACACTTCCCACAGTAGTTTGTGTCTCCCCATGGGGCGAGATGCAGTGCCTGTACAAAACTTTGGAGTTGCTGCCCTCTGCCACAGATGGTGAGATAAGATCAGCATACCGCCGTTGCGCCTTATCCACTCATCCAGATAAGGGCGGATCTGCTGAAGCCTTCCGTTGCTGGATCTTCGTTTAGCAATGATGGCCACGGTTTGTTAGTGAACTTATTCGTGACCCCCAAACATAAGGGGGTGTAGATTTCGTTATAATTGCTGACTTATGATCAGTTGACTGACTCCATGGCCCTTCTAAGTACGCTCTCTTAGTTGGTTTTGGCACTACTAATTAATAGATGGGCTTACCATATACCATCCCCCGGACTAACATAGATCCTGATAATCAGCAATTTTTCGACGGAAATGGTCTTCCAACCCCTTATTTGGATCTATTTGGCAGGGTGTATGTTAGTTGGAGGATGATAGTATATAATCATACATTCCACCTACGGAGGTTTTTTGTTTAACCATGGCAATGGATCAGTGCAGCACCTAGGTTCAGTGGTTCATGCCTTTGAGACGTTGATTGATGAAAGTCGGCGAGCGGCCTATGACCAACTCAGAAGCCGTCGCAGCCAGCAGAAGCAGACCGCTCCTCCACCGAAGGACCGAGATCCATTGGGGTTCAAGTGCTGCAAGTTTCGATTTCTTTGTAGATGTTTGGGGTATGTTGAAAATGATGGATTGGTAATTTATGTCATTTGAATCCGTTATTTGGGTACTTTGTTGATCTTTGTTGGGTGTTTCCAAATTTTGAAATGGACTGATACTGGTTCGAACAACTCCCAAGTTTGGTGAGAAAATCCAAGCTGGACCCAGACCCTGCGTCAGGATGTACCTCCGAGAAAGCGGCCAGCGGAATCCCCAGCCAAGCCGCCCAAAGACAAGCGCAGAGCGCCCTCGGCCAAAGATGCCCCAGGGCCAATGCCAAAGCCGCCACAGAAACCGCCACCGCCAGAGAAACCGCCGCCGCCACCAGAGAAACCGCCACCGCCTAAGGCATCAGAAACGGAGAAGGACTGTGGTCCTGTGGAGCAAGCACAACTGCTCCGCCAATTGATGCGCATGCGAAAGGCTCAAGCTTTGGAAGAGCTGCAGAAACTGTCAGAAGAGTCGTTGAACGCCTTCGCAGGTTTTTTGGATTCCGATGAAGCTGAAGAGATTCTCTGCGAGTTGAGCATGCTTGTACTTGCACTGCGAGATTGCCCGAAGTCGCCGAAGACTCAAAAGCGCACGGCTGCATCCAGGAAGAGGGGCCATAAGACGAAGATTGCGAAGATTCCGAAGGCTCCCAAGGCTCCGAAGGCTCCCAAGGCTCCGAAGCAACAACGAACACCAAAGACCGAGCAACGTCGTGCTGCTCGTGCTGGAAAGACGGTGCTGCGAGGTATCAGAAACCGTGACTATGGGTTTCTGGTTGGTCGCTTCAAATATATGTTCTGTTATGTTCTGTTGTTTTTTTCATTTTCGTTTCCTTTGGATTCATGGTATACCATCTTATATGCCATTGTTATTCTTTTGCATATACCTATCTGGGTATAGCTGGATGGATGATCCCCAACCCCCCAAGCAAGGTCTTATCGTTCTTATCAGTCGGGCATTTTCCTGTTCAGAGGCTTCAAAGCCAGCGCACAGTGTGTAAACAATCTGGATGTGGGCATTGACATGCATATCAGCTTAGTGCAGATGCGCCAAGATATAGCAGCTGGTTTGGCAGGGGGCAAGGATCTCAGGAAAGTCGTGCATGGTGTTATTGAGGCTGTCCAAGCAGAGCGAGCAAGTGCTCGTGCAGTGGAGATGCGTTTGCGTTTCCAAACTTTCTTCAAGAATAGGTTCACACCGACTGTTCTTGATTTGAACACGGCCATCGAAGATTGGATGAGGGAAAAAGACCGAGTTTTGGTTTTGGGTGGAGTAGACAGATACTCGATGAAGTTGCTGCGGCAGCAGGAGGAAGCCGAGCGACGGGCAGCGTGCGCTGCGCGACGGCTGGAACGGCAGAAACAACTGGCTGAAGAACGCGCTGCAAAATCGGCTGAACAACGAGAAGTAAACAGGGAGAAACGACAGAGACGAGATGAACAGCGAGAAGCGAAAGTGATCGCTAGGCAGAGAAGGCGGGAGTTGCTCCAGCAGAAACGGCTTGCTTTTGCCAGAGTCAAACTCGGCCGTTTGCGAGCCATGGTGCTCTCGCTGCAGTCCAGTTTACAGAAGATTCGGAGAGAGAAACTGTTGAGAGCTTGGGGTGTTCCGGAGCTCCCCGAAGGTTTGCAACTGAACAGCTTTCAATCAGAGGATGATAGCCTTTGTGTCACGCTTCGCTTGTCTGACGGTACAGAGGCGGGGGGTTCCAAACCGGTTCATTATAATTCGATATCACAGCAAATCACACTATGGCACATCATGGTCATGGCACATCATCCTTCACCCACCATAAAACCATGCTATCCTGTTCTATCACCCCTTAGCATTGTATGAAATGTTTCTTCCAGTGTGGCCCTGTTTAAGGGTCCAACTTGAGACTTCCGCTGGTATGATTTGGTGTAGGTGAAATTGTATGGACATTTGGTAGGTAAGTTTGGGCACTTTCACCAACAGCTGGGGTCCTTTCTTGTTTCAGATCTGATCTTGGATGCAGTTTGAATCATTGTCAATGGGGTGTAAGGGCTTGTTCATGAAACCTTGACGTGCGACATTTATCACAACACCATATTCATCATATGTATCATTTAAATCATCACTTCTATCCACATGCAGCTTGTTAATCTACCCGAATCTACCCCATCCATGCCCATTCCGCCTGAGGTCGTAGGTCCTTATCGCAAGACTTTCTCCGAGGCCCTGCAGGAGCTCCAGGAGCTCCGGGACCTGCAACGCCGGAAAGGAGATCGGGTCGCCCGAGAAGAGATGCTGCGCCGCGACGTGGAAGCCATGACGGCCTTCTTTGTGCAAAGCATCAGCTGATGACGTTGGAAAATGTGCTTAGAACCAGGTGGAACCAATGAGAAATGGGATCTACATGGGATTTAACAAATGAATGATTTAGGAAAAAGTGTTGAAAACCATGGCAAAGTTTTAAAGATCCAGTTTGGATGGGTTAAAGGTATTTCAACGATTTTCAACGTGGGGATAAACTTCTTAACTTTTAAAAAACTGCCTTTTTCGATGGGAACATGGACGTCTGAATGCCATAAAAAATGGTCAACCTCATAGACGATTAACTTCCATAAATGGGATACTACTCTAAATACCATCTACTGTAATTATATACTTTGCTCTGAGATCGAGTGGACACATTTTTTTTGCAGCTCGCGCACTGGCAACGGGGGAATTATAGTGCCAGGAATACGACTGATTTGGTTTGAATCATCCAACTCTCAAAGTACTTGTTTCTCTCTGTGTTTGTTAAGTTTGTTTGAACAAGTTTGTTTTAACACTTGGGAATAAAACACAGCGGCTGGAGATCCCACTTTCAACGGACAAACATTATGGATAATTATGGGGGTTTCCAATCCATTGGGGGTACCCCAAAATAGATGGTTTATAATGGAAAATCCTGTGAAAAATTGGATGATTTGGGGTTTACCCCTATTTAAGGAAACCATCCTATCAAGACATGTGGAATTTCCGACATCGCCAGGTAGAGACGCTTGAAAGGCTCAAGGCCGCGTGGCTGTGCTGTGCTGGCCAAGAATAGTGGTGAGAAAGGAAAACCATTCCCAGCTGCGAACCATGGTGCTGGAATATTACCTACATGACTGGGCCATTTTTTGGGTAAATATAGCTACATATTCCAGCACCATGGTTCGCATCTGGGATTCAAACATTGGTTTTGTTCCAGATTTGGGGGTCGAAGAATCCACTTCCTCACAAGATCCCAAAAGGAAGACGGGTAACAAGACCCAGTGTTGGATGATAAGAACACACCAGCTTCAGAGAAGTATGGTTCACTTTAAGTTCACCCCGTAGGCTCCAAACTGTATCAATAACTGCTTAAAATACCAGTTGTCTTGCTCCGCTCTTGTCTCCCAAAATCAGATTGTTGGAATTATATATATATATCCTATTGTATACTCATTATGGCTGCTGATGCATCCCCATGTTTGATGTTTGAATAACCCATATCACAACTTATGACCAATGCCCAGGTTCACCCTTGCGTTCAAAAAACCGATCAGTTTTTGGCAGGATGAAGAGTCCCAGACAGCAGAAAGGAAACTCATGGAACTGAAGCAACAGATGGAGGCCTGCAAAAGCCTGGTGTGGTGAAGTTGTCTTAGGGAGGATGAGGTTGAAGTGGCTGCTCGATGGTTTAATGATTTTAATCATGATTTGCTGTCTTATTTTTGAATCTCTTGGTTCTGGGCACCAGCAAGTAGAGTCAAATAGAGCAGTTTGTCCAGGATGATCTAGATGATGTTCACATCATACCAGTGAAAATCCAGGCTACGCCATCAGTGGCCAAGCCCATGTATTCTGGCGGACGTCACCATAGATTATGGTTATTAAGGGGAAGAGTCTTTCAAGTCATAGTCATGGTGAAAATGGTTCATCATTCCAGATGGTCATTAAACATCATTAAACTATATTATATATATATATATCATAATCATATTGATTACAAATGGTTCTTCCAAATAACATGATTATGATATAGATTATTATACATATACCATTTATGGTTCTGGAAATAGACCATTTATTGAAGTTATTTTTCTTCCAAATGGTCTATTTCCAGGTTGGGCAGGGTGAAAGAGAACTGAAATCCATCTGGTGCAGGGTAGGTTTTGATGAAGCCATTTCAAAAAAGCATGTGGTGCTGGAATCAACAAGTCCATGAAGAATATCTATCTTTGTCCAAAGAATGGGGTGGTATACTCCAAAATGATCCAACAAGATCCAACATGGCAATTTTACCCTCTGGTTATTTAACATAGCCATGGAAAATGGCTCATTTATAGATGGTTTACCTGGGTTTACCTATTAAAAAAGGTGATTTTCCATGGCTACGTTAAATGGTAATATTGACATGATGACATGATGATCCGTTGGAAGTGGGTGACTCAGGTCAGCCGTATGTGTTTTTGGAGAAGTCCTTGCGACGAAAAAAGGGACACCTTTTCTGGGACAATTGGATGGACAGCTGACCGTCCATGTTGACCTTGACATTTTTTTTTGGATCAAATCCTTCTAAAAAGCAGGTTCGTGTCGGTTCCATTTGTCTCAGTCTGCGGTTTCTATGGATTGTGGCGCCTCTCATTGAGGGATATCAAAGGCCGTCTGGAATTGCCAATGAAGTCCATTGATGCGCTCTGTCACAGAACCCATCAAAGGTGGAAATCCCAACTTCAAACGAACAATAGAACCAGTCCACAAGATGCATTTCTTGACTTTAACCATCTGTACATCATCATTGTTGTAACTGCAAATGTTGGCAACATCAAATTTCAGCTACCAAATTGTGAAAACAATTGAAATTGATGTAAACAATCAATTGAAATCAATTTCATTTTATTGTCACCAGGGGAGCCGGTTGCACAGTGAAACCAGGAATTTGTGACACCGGCTTGTAGCCTTCGCTACAACCAGGACCTTGGAGAGCAAAGCCAAAGGAAGTTAGAGGATCAGCAAAAGGCGGCAGATCAGGCTGTCAAGGGGGAAACCGACTGGGAATGTATCGTGAAAACATAAGCACTAGAAGGGGATATACTCACCACCTTTTCATATACAGGAAACTGGGGAAAGGAAGAAAATCAGATATCCCGATATCATTGAATCATTGAAAACTTGTGATTTATCCACACAAATTTGAACAAATTTGAGAAACTCTCGAATCTTGGAGGCATACTATGGTTTGGACAGACCCAAAATGTTGGTAAAGGAAACACGAGTCTTAGGATCCTTAAGAATGGAATGGAAGGTGGTGCCACCTAGTTGTAAGATGTTGTAAGTTGGTCTTTAAACCCATCTCATCTAACTATAGTTAGCCATAGTTGGCCTAGTTGTAAACCAACTTAGCAAAGTATGGGGCACCACCTGGTACCAAATTAGAACATATTCATTTTTGGCCTCTGAACTAACAATCACGCTTTTTGCAGCCTTACCCTGGAGAAATAGAGTCAGGCCTGTTGGTTACTTCAAGTAAGACTAGATGCTGAAACAAGGAGATAACCTGATGTTTATAACAATGTGCCTGGATGATTTTCAGTGCCATTCATATGGGGATGAGTTTCTCACATGAGGGGTGAACATCCAGCTGCTACAACTGTGTTCACGTGAAAACCATGCTAGCAGAGTGAATTCAGGCATAGCCATGTCTTTTGTATGCTTTTGTGATTTGTTGCTGCTTAGACCCAACTTGGGATTCTATACGCTCCAATTTTCGTTCAAATTAACATCCAATTGTGCGTACAAAAATTGCACAGAGGAAACCGCATGATATCATGCAGGTACCTGACGGAAGAATCTCTACATGTGGATTCCCCTTGCCCCGCCCTAGTGCCCTGCAACTGTGGCGTTGAACACAGGCCCTGGAGGACGCCCAGCAGCGGGAGAGGAACGTCTTGGCGGAGAAAGAACGAAGCACGGCACGGAGTCAGAGAGGTATCCATGACGCTGCCGCAACTCCCCAGTTTGTTCACGAAAGTTAGTTGGCTTACGACTAGTCTAACTGGATCTAACTGGTGGGCGGATTTGTGGATGTTTATGGTGATTATAGCAGATTATAAATGATTATAACATATAACATATTATACCTAGATGGGTTTCAAGACCGACAAGTCGAACGTTGGGGGGTACCACCACAACCACAGGGCTCCCATTGCTGGGATGCACACCCCCGTTTGATCGCTGACTTGGTTTTTACATGACCCCGTCGAAGAAGTCGTGATTGTTTCAAAAACACAATGGGATTCTTGTGACATTTCCCTTACAGAGGTCCCAACAATTGAAATGCATGTTCCAGGATAGATGATTATTTCTTTAACCATATTTTACATGATTTTGCCTTTAATTTCCAGTTTCCAAATGATCTATCTTTTTTGGGGTTGCTATAAATCAACCCAAATCGGACTGAGGAATCGAGAAGGAAGCTGCCCAAGTTGCGAGGGATTTGGAAGCGCAGAAGGTGGGCTGGTTGAGGGACCCGTGGTACCCGTAGCTGGATGCTCCAGGGTAAGCGCCTACGTGCTTCGTCATGTGGAAGATGTTGAAGCAACATCAGGGATATAAGCTCAGTGCATCAAATATCATCAACTGGGTTGGTCTGAAAGTAGGGGATACACCCAAAGAGCTATTTTTCATGCGGAAAATCATGATAGTCCATTGCAATTAGGGGGTAATCTATTTTCAGACCCAAATTGATTTTGGCTTCGATTTCGAAAAGAAATCAAGACCAGAATCTTTGTCCACATCCAAAAATGATGTGTCAAGACTATATTTGTTTTTTACAGTGGATTCTTTGCCCATGACCAGAATAAAACGGGGACTGATCTTTTCATCAACAACAATGGTTGGATGAAGGTACTGCAATATATCTTATTTTGGAGATATTTTTGGGATCCTACTGGCCTGTAATTGTCACCAACCACATTGTCCCCGATAAGTAAGTGCCTGGATTGAATTTGGGAACCCCAACCTCCTCAAATCGGAAGGCAGGGCAATGACGGGAATCTTAGTTGCAACATACAACCAGATTACTACCAGATTGTTCATGATTCATTAATAAGATTCAGTCAATCCGAGTCAATCCCGGTGATTCTTGTTTCATATCCTTGAGCATACCCAAGTTGCCCAGTGTTGTTCTTGTGTGATAGAATCAGTAGCAAACGCAACAATCGTCCACAAGTGTTTTACAGTTTTTATTTGTTTATAGCAACATTCAAACACTCGAGGGTAACCGGGTAATCCATCAACTGCTGGCAAAAAAAAGAGCTTGGTTCGTTTTCACCACATGTATCCACATTATGTTCTTTCTTGGTTCAACTTAACATCCAGCAATCGAGAGCTGGGAGTCTCCCATCTGGTGTACCAGCCCACATCCCACCGCACAGGCGCAGCTCAGCAGCGAACTGAAGGAAACCATGGAGTCTTGGCTGCCACGGTTTTGGTGTCCTCCGTGTGTCACCACAATGGGATCTATGTAAGATATCTGTTGGACCAGAGGATTCGATATGTGTATAAATAGGATTAGGTATGTGGGATTTCAGGTTTTCTACATGTTGGGCCTGACATCTTAGTTTTTCACTGGCCAAAGCCGAACAACGCCCCTGGGGGATCATTCCACTTAAGTCGGCTGGGATGGTCTGAGTCTTATCCCAACTCATATTTTTCAATATTTTTCTATAAGTTCCAAGGCTTGCTAAGCACAGAATAGCAGAGTTCTTCCATTTACACACATGTACTTGATCTTCATCTACTACAACCTAATCTATTTCATTATAATATATATATATATATATATCATTTTTTCCAAGTTCCAAGTTCACCGAGTGAACTCCCTGAGTTTATATCTGCGCTGAAACCGCTATAAACCGCCAGGGTCAAGGCACCCCCGGGCCGCATCCATCCCTTCGCCGCTGGCAGGACTCCTTGCGCCGCGAGGGGGCACAGCTCTACGCGGCCGAGGAGGAACGGCAGCGGATGGAGCTGCAACACTCGGAGGCCGAAACGAAACGGCGACGCTGGGAGTTCAACATGGGGAAGAAATGCAGAAAACTTAGGGACCCAGTAAGGCTTTTTTCGAAGGGATTTTGGGATGATGCTGAGTGATTTTGGGATTGATAAGTTCAAAAATATGTGCTGTTTATTGGGATTTACATGCGAATATGGAAAACATATATGGAAAATATGTGGGAAATGTTGAGACAGACCTGCAATCTCACGATGGGCTGCAAAAATCTGAATCATTGGATTTCTGATTGGGTTTACCATTGCAGCCAACCCCCTTTTTTGATTTGTTTAGAAGTAAGCTGATTGAGCTGGTGTCTCCCAAACGATATTGGATGAAACGACACACATGGTGTTCCAGTTGACTTAGATACAATGACAAGGGTGCGGACAAATGTATACTGGTAGGAGCTGGAATACAGAATCAACAACAAGCTGGTGTCTTGCTTGGGACCAACGTGGGGCCTGTTTTCAAGCCGACATTGTGAAGGGCGTGGCAGTCACGGCATGTGTACCTGTTCCCACGCGCACCCCACGCACCATCAACTACACCATCGGATGCCATTTGGAGTTGGTGGGTGTTTGTGAATACAACATGATTATAACATGTATACTACGTATATGTGTATATATATACATATATAGTATAACCAATTGAGATTCACACAATCATTGGGCTCTATACACCACTGATTTGCACATATTCCTGAAAACCAAGTCAAGAATCTACCAAAAGGCCAGAAGGTTTTTAAGTTTTCAAGCCTAGTGAGGGAACCCCTCTTAGCTGGGGGTTACCAGCAATCTACCTCAGCAATCCTTCAGTTTGATTGGATCATATGGTTTATTATGTGGTGACTCTTATAGCTTGTAGATTTGAGCCATATGCTGATCCAGGCATCTTCAATTTGCTATGCCTTCGACAAAAAACAATTATATATATATACATACTGCAACTAGCTAAGAAAAACTGCCCCCCACTCTTCCAGGAGATGGATCGCATCAAGCAGACCTATTCAAAGGCAAGAGAACAGGGATCCAGAAATGGGTCGAACGAATGGTATTATTTGATGGGAGTTTAAGCATGAAACATGATGAACAAGTGGATTTTTGCCCTGAAAACTGGTTTAAGATGATCCAAGCATTTTTTACAGGATTTAAGCAATCAAAAGGTGATTTGAGCAATGAGGGCCAATGAGTAATGATACACTATGAATATCTATGAATGAGGTGTGTTGGTTGGGGATTTCACCCCAAGAAAGGCGGGCCATCTCCGAGACGAATGGTTTATTAAGGGCTTATTAAACACCAACGACTGAGAAGGGCTTATTAACAACTATGAACCAGCTATGGTTGACATATGAGTTTGTTATGGTTGGCTATGCGAGGACCCCAGAATTCCAGTGGATTATCATGATTCGTTTCCCTCAAGTGGCGAGTTTATGGACGTGTTATGCCAGCTGGACAGTGGATCCAAGTCTATTGAGGGTCCAACAATTGGGTACACCAGAAAAGTGAGTCTTAACGGGAACATGATGATCATCCGTTGGGCTCTCGGGTACCTGATGGACCATGACGAAGCTATTCTCGAGTGAATCGATCTGGTTGAGACCCAGGAAACTGGGAATGCTGGGGAATGCTGGAGCAAACTGTTAGATTTCCAGAGGGTAAAGTTATCATAATCCATCTAACTATAATATATACTATAGATATTTACCATAAACACATTCTTCACCATATGTTTCACTAGATTTCCCAGTCATGTTAGATGACACCAAAGGGTAGATCGCCATAAATTGGTCGTGAAATCCGATTGAAATCCGATGTTTGATAGTTGCAATGCCATGAACAATTTCCCAATAACATTCCATGAAATTCCCATGTCTGATGTTTCACTCCCCATGTTGGTTGGTGAATTCCCACTAGAACTAGACTCAGCACTTTGATGCTGAAATCGGATGGAAAATCCTAGTAAACTGCTGCTGGAAATTGGATGTTCAATCCCACTTTTCGATGACCAAATCTGGAAAATCCACCATTTTGCTGAAAATGTGCACACATATTCATAAATCTCCCATTTCTGAGGGCTCACATCCCATGAAAATCCCATGAAAATTCCTATGGTTTTTCTCTGCCAGGAGATCGCCCGCATGGAGACGGACTTCGCCAAGGTCTCGGGCGACGCCAGCGGCCTGGCCGCGGACATGGTGCGGGTGCGCTCCGAGCGTGCCGAGGCGGGTGGAGAGGTCCAGATGCTGGGGATCAAAGCATCCCCAAAAATGATGGATCTATGGTGATTTAATGGTATTTGTTGGGAAAAATGGTGATTTTGATGGGATGGATACCACTATAAATGATGGATCTATGGTGATTTAATGGTATTTGTTGGGAAAAATGGTGATTTTGATGGGATGGATACCACTATAAATGATGGATCTATGGTGATTTTATGGTATTTGTTGGGAAAAATGGTGATTTCATGGGATTTAACCACTATAAATGGTGGATCTATGGTGGATCTATGGTGGATCTATGGTGATTTCATGGTATTTGTTGGGAAAAATGGTGACTTCATGGGATTTAACCATTATAAATGGTGGATCTATGGTGATTTAATGGTGATGATCATGGTGATTTATGTTGGGAAAATTGTGATTTTGATGGGATGGATACCACTATACATGGTGGATCTATGGTGATTTACCCGGCCTGGTAAACATACTAAAAGCTATTGAACATGGCCATAGAAATAGTGAGTTTTCCCATTAATAGCATGGTGATTTTCGATAGCTATGTTTGTTTACTAGAGGGTAATGGTGATGAATATGGTGATGATATGGTGATTTCATGGGATTGTAATATGAATCTATGGTGATTTCATGAGCATTTCATGGTGGTTTAATAGGGGCTTGTATGGTGATCAATTACTAGGGTGATGAATATGGTGATGACTGATGATTGTGATTAGTGGTGATAAATGATGAATGGGAGAATAGTTGGGATCTTAATTCGGAGGTAGCCTTTGGTAACATGGCCAGAAATTGGAAATCACCAACTCCTCCATGGAGTTTTATAGCTGGGTGAGTCATCTAGACACTGGGAGTTTTGCATATTCCCATCTGTCATTCCAAGGAGGGTAAGTGAAAGTGGGTGAAATTCCGAGAAAAGTGGAAGAATATTAAACATAATTATCATGGATTCTAAATGGTTGTAACTCGTGAGTAACCCGGTACATATCCTGGTCTTCCATTTTTTTTGGGGGTTACAAACCCGCCGTCAACCAATTGAATGGACCATCTAGGTAGTGGATCTAGTTTTGGGGTCCCATCATGGGTGTAATGTGATGGGTACGGGATTAATGGGCATTTTCTTAGCCAGCTGTATATGGAATATCTCCACGTGCATTTTTGTCACAGAATGTCATAGCCAAACCCTAATGTAGTATATGAGTTACTAACTATACTAGTACGTACCAACAGTGCGCCATGATTTGTGAGTTACCTGTTGAACTCAATCTGGGAAATTTGCCCTGTTGGCAGGGCTTGCAAACCAGTGGCTTTTAGGGGCTTCGCAAGGGAAACATGTGGAATAAGGTTGGTTTTGGCTGCTGCTTGGGGTCACGAATCTGGCAAACATGCGACTATTTATTATTATTTTTTCAAATTTGTTTGAATGGGTTTGTAAGTCTTCTGGTGAAACATGATGAGTTTTTGGTGACTTGAAGTGTTTTTGGTTGACCCAGGATGTCAAACGATGAATTCTCGATGTTTGGTTGGTTCGTGGGTTGGGGGACATCCCCAAATCGACCCATCGTTGGACACCTCGTTGCCCCAGGCCATCGAACGAGGCGACAAGTTGGAGGCCAAGGCGAAAGAAGATGCGGAGAGGATGACACAGCGACTTGAGCAGCTTGGCCCTGGGGGTTCACCCGAAATCGACCGGTTGTTCACCATGTTCACCAGATTTCCTGCCAGAATCCCCAGGTGAGCCAAGAAAAATAAATACCTTTTGTTGATTGGATTTACATAGGGACATATATATAATATACATTATATACTACCTATTACTACCTAATTGATTGGGGATTATCATCACCAGTCGGGAAACCTATCAAGCAGTATTTCATGAGCTGGGAAAATTGGATAATCTTAGTACAGCAATAGGATCTACCACCCGCAATTTTCCCATTTAAAAAATATGGGTGGATTATTAGCTTTACAACAATTGGGATTCAACTACCTCCCACCAATAATAGATGGTCAATAAGCCTTTCTTAGTGGTTGTTGGTGGTCGGTCGATGTGCTCTTCATAGTGTCATAAGCCTTCAATAAGTTCTTATTTCCCCTGTCAGGTGAGGGTTGTTAGATTTTATGTCAGCTGGCCCGCCTCCTTCTCATCTTCCTCCTCCTTCCTCCGCCGGACCTCTACCGCGAGCACCGGATCAGAGTGTTTCCCGATGTTCCCCGCCGGACCTCAACCACAAAGAATCCCCGAAGATATACCAGATAGGAAATGCCAGAAAAGAACTTCCGAATAGATGCCAGATAGAATGCCAGAACGTATGCCAGAACATATGGCAGAAAAAATGCCAGATAGAATGCCAGAGAAAATGTCAGTATAGAAGCACAAAGGATGCCAGATAGATGTGATGCCAGAATAGAATGTCAGAAAATTATACCTAATATAATCTAATATATTTTTCCAGATGATATGTCAGAAACTGAGACAAATAAGTGTCAGGGTGGGGATCACTCGAAGTAAAATAATATTTTTGGGGAACCTTTGCGGGGGTCGGGGGGAAGTTGAATACCATCAACCATCATTTTCGCCCAATGGCATATCTACTTCCTGGGCCAAATAATTTGTAAGATGGAAATGCAAGATGTGGTGGGATGCTCGAGATGGCCCGAGGCCAGCGTGGACGCCAGCTGTTAGCCCAGTCGGTGAACCCCTTTATTAAAGGCCAGGAAAAGTACTCGACATAGCGCCTGTACGTGACTGGGCACCCACTGGGCGGTTTCATCACAGAGGCTGTTGCCAAATGGCGTACAGGGCGCGACTTTCAACCGGTAGAGACCCAGCCTTTGCACCTTCTTGGCCCGCTGTGGCCGCACCGGCCGAACGAATCCACTTGATTTTGCCAGCAATGGATTATCGTGGGGGAAATATAATACAATATGATACAATATGTAGTCTATATATATATGTAGTATATATGTAGCATAAGTAAGAACATTTATATAAATGATTTTATATCAGTCCAGCAACCAGTATTTTATTATTGGAAGTCAACCATGGATGGATGTACTATCGAACAAAACATAGTTATAGTTAAAGGAAATCTAAGACTTACCATGTATTGTGCTTGTAAATTCACCACACCCGGCTGCCAGGCTTCAGTCCCCCAGTGGTAAAAAAGGGTTCCCTGACTCGGCATTCTCTCTCTTTGGATTGTTTGGACCCTGAACATGCCCGTTTTCGTATTTTGTTGTTGCAATGCTGTTTGGGTTGCCAAAGAAGTCCCCAATGAATTTTATGCATGAAATCTCCCCATGTGGGAATAACATGGAACAACTCAAAAAATATCACCCACAAAAACAAGAAAAGATGGCCAAAAAAACAAACATCACCTGTCTACAAGTACCACATCCACATGGCGGCTATATAGTCAATAATGATCAATACCATTCAATACCTATTACATAAATACCTAGAACATGTTTTAAACTAAACTCCCTCAAAAACCGTTTTTTTAGGAGGATGATTGCCCACAAGGTGGTGCCCCCCTTAGTTATCAGTTGGTTTATAACCCCGTAAAACTAGTTAGTTACACCTACCATAAACCATAGTTAACCTAGATATAAACCAACTTAGCTAAGTATGGGACCCCACCTTGCATAAATCCTAACTAACCACGTTTTATTACCAGATGCTATTTCCTATGCATTTGGAATAGGAATTGGACAATTCCTAGAACATGTATGAAGAAACTTCTAAAATCCCAAACGCCGGGGGCATGAAACATTAATCCCGTAAAAATCCCATCAACATCCCATAAAAATGCTCAAATTTCCCCCCCCTACTCCCAGCAATTCCCAGGCAATTTCGCGCCGAGATGGCAGCTGAGAAGGAGGCTCGCCAGGCAGAGACTGCGGAAGCACAGGACGCGGCCAAGGACGGGGATGGATGCGACTGAGAAAGGCGTCGATGAACGATAAAAAACATACAGGATTCACCGTGTGATATAGGATTAATATGTATGGTGATGGGTCAAAATTAAAGACCTGGGGACCCTGGGGACCACAGATCTTAGTCTAATAATCATCTAGTATTGGGGTACCTAATCTCGACTCATACCCATATGTTAATGTGCGATTATATAGTACTCAATTTCAGATTAATATGACGTGATGGGGATATAGTCTGGATCATTTAAATATTGTTCATATAATATAAGATACAATATTATATATATATATATACATTATGCCCATTTATAAAGTATCAACATATGGGATTACATAGCCATATGGGGATTAATGTGGGATATCCTATGATATCAATAGGGGGATTATAATTATATGGATCTATATAAGTAAATATTGGGATGTATAGTGAGATAGTTAAACAAAATGGTATGAACTATGTGTTATTATATAACTGTTTTGAATATTGTATAAGCATGTACAAACCATAAAGACTTGGATATTAACCACCAAAAACTGGCAATACAGTTAATTCATGTTAATTCCATGATTCGTATATTTTCATGGGGGAAGCAGCTTGAAGCAACCGGTTGCTGATTGTCCAGTTGGGTACTTCCAAATTTTCCAAACGTACCAGTACCTTGCACTCTACACATGGGTTTCAGTGGGCTCAAACAGGCTACTTTGGATTTCGGGATTCCCCTAGTGTTGGAAACACCCAGTGGTCCTTGGCTCAAAAAATTAGATAAATCCTGAAGATGTCTCCTGTAGATGTTGAGGTGTACCAGTCCACAGTTAATTAGACGGCTACGGCTAAGGTGGTTTTAGATCATAAGATGGATGGTTTCCCAACTGGGATAGGATGGACATGGTGGCATACAGGATGTGCCTATGATACAGGATGTGCCTATGATGCAAAAAAATACGCCGTATATATATATATATACACACACACACATATATATATATATAAATATGGTCCAGCGTTCCAACCCCCCTCCCCCCGGCCATGGTCATGGGTCAGCCATAGTACTGTCCCCCTCCCCCCTGTGGTGGTGTGGTGGGGTGTGTGTGGTGCGGGGTGTGTGGGGGGTGGGTGTAATGTATGTATGACAATATATATATGGCATGGTGTGTATGGTGAGTATGGTATGTAATTTTCTGGTGTACGGTTGTTTGATATGTATGGTATGTTTGGCATGTATGGTTGGTATGGTGTGTATGGTATGTTTGGAATGTATGGTATGTTTGGCATGAATGGCAGGTATGGTATGTATGGCATGAATGGTTGGTATTGTATGGATGGTAGGTATGGTATGTAAGTCTGTTGGGTATGGTATGTTTGATATGACAGTATGTATGGTCTGTATGGTATGTATGGTTAC
>Ga0126342_10007877_pt1 | contig 19052 bp, 16 predicted proteins | sample Cyp1metagenome_FD_92528 | JGI IMG/M metagenome (GOLD analysis project Ga0126342, IMG submission 92528) | Coral microbial communities from Lord Howe Island, Old Settlement Bay, Australia - Cyphastrea 1 metagenome | ecosystem: Host-associated > Invertebrates > Cnidaria > Coral ... | reverse complement strand
TCTACTTTTTCTTTTCTTCAGTCATGTGTTTTTGCTGCTCTACTTCCTGCTCCTTTGCTTCTTTGCTTCCTGTCTTTACTGTCTCTTTGTTTTTCATTTTCTTTTGCTTTATTCTGTTCTGTTCGTATCCTAAATGAAACCCTAGAGAGACCCTAGGTGAAACCCAAAAAAACCCTAAAGAAATCCTGATAAGAAACCCTACATGAAAACCTAAATGAACTCTAAAGAAACCATAAATGAACCCTAAAGAAACCATAAATTAATCCTAAAGAAACCATAAACGAACCCCTAAAGAAACTTTAAATGACACCCTAAATGACATCCGAAAGAAACCCTAAACAACACTCTGAAAAAAACTAAATGAAACTTTAACTGACACCTTAGTTGACACCCTAAAGAAACCCTAAATGAAACCCTAAAGAAACCCCAAAGAAACCCTAAATGACACCCTAAATGAAACCCTGAAGGAACCCTAAAGGAACCCACTTGAACGTGAAAAGAAATCCTGATAAGAAACACTGGAATGAAACCCTAAAGAAAGATTAAATGAAACCCTAAAGAAACCTTAAATGAAACCCTAAAAAAACTCTAAATGAAACCCGAAAGAAACCCTAAATGAGACCCTAAATGAAATCCAAACTGAAACCCTAAATGAAACCCATTTGAACGTTTTGAACTCCTGATAAGAAATCCTGATAAGAGACCCTACATGAAACCGGAAAAAACCTAAATGAAACTCTAAAGAAACTTGAACCCTAAAGAAACCCTAAATGAAACCCTACATGAAACCGTAAAGACACCCTAAATGAAGCCCTAAATGTAACCCTAAATGAAACCTTAAAGAAACCCTAAATGAAACCCCAAATGAAGCCCTAAATAAAACATTAAATGAAACCCTAAATGAAACCTTAAATGAAACCCTAAATGAAAGCCTAAAGAACCCTCAAGAGACCCACATGAACGTTTGAAGCACCAGAATGTAGCAAATACCATGCAAATCAGAGGTTGAAATGCCAAAATATAACAAATACCATGCAAAATGGAAGGCAGACATGGCCAAATGTAGCAAATACCATGCAAAATGCAAAGTGACCATGCCAAAATGTAGCAAATACCATGCAAAATGACAGGTTCTAGTTCCAAACTGTTCCAAATACAAGGCAAATGGTACCGGGAAAGAAAGCAAAAAAAAAATCCAAAACCTGAGGCAAAAAAAATCCAAAAACTATTCTACACCCTTTTTCAAGTATATAATAATTCAGGTGTAGATTAATTGTACGTATAATACAAGTCATATTCTAATTATCTACAGTGGGTTTCCCCCGTGGTGAAACCATAAACCACGGGCCGGGAGGCGCGCCTAGCCAAGAAGATGACACAGCAGTCACTGGCCACGGCCATCAACGAGAAGGTGCCCGGTTCTCCAGGGCAATTTCGAGAAAGACGAAAGGTCGGAGAAAGGTCGGATTTGGTGGTTTCAATAGGTTTCACTCACACAAAAATGCAGGAAGGATTTAGGACTCCTAGGACTTAGAAACTTGAAGGATGGGAAGATGCACTTTGGGATCGTGGCACAGGCTAGTGTGATCAACGAGTATGAGAGCGGCAAGGCTCTGATCAGCTTGATTTGGAGTTCATGCTTGGCATGATTTTCATATGTTGTCAATGCTGCCTGATAAGGAAAGAAGGATAAACTATTCTGGGGTTACCGGGAGATTCGTGAAATTTCATGAAATTCTGCTTGTAGAAGTCGTTGCTGTGAAAAGATGGACCCTGGGGAGGCTATTCCAAATGGCGCCATCATCAACAAATTGAGTCTCGGCGAAAACTGCAACAAACCATTCATTAAGCAAAACATCATTCCCATCCAAGGAACAAGGCGCTGGGAGTCCGCCTCCCCAAAGCCAAATGAGGCCGGTGGGTGACTCCAAGTGTTGTTGGTTGACCATGAACGATTGAGGTCATGATCCTGTTTGAACGTCTTTGAAAGCAGAGAAGGAAAGTTCTGTATCACAAGCGTTTCTGGATGAGACTTAATGATGCCTCATCATGCCTCATAATGCCTTTACCGCACGTGTTTGACCTTTTTCCATCTTTGTCCCAGTGCCACAGAGGCAAAAAAAAAAGAGTTGACTGATGGTCTCACCGTGACAAGAATGGCCGGGCAGGGCAGACTTTCAGTGAGAAAATACTCACCAGTGCAATTCTACAATCCACCGGTTTTGAGTTATCTTGTTTGGGCCTACCCTGGGTTGCTATGATTTGCTGGGCAGACAGTAGACTCTCTCCGGCTGCAGTGTGCGGTGTCCGACATGTGTTGTGAAAAATATGCGAAACTTTAATCAACTTTCTGCATTGTCTCCATAGGCGACTTCAAAGGATATGACTATGCTGATTTTTTTTTTCCCAAGTTGTTTCCAGAAACCAGGTTTTTCCAGTCTGGACTTTGCCAAACAGGGTGTTTATTCGCCTGTTGTCGTGATAGCTGTTAAGTTTTTTTTTCCAGCTAGATTAGAAGATGCTCTTTTATCAATTGGACAGAATTGATCTAGTTGGTGGTTTTAAATGCTGCGGGGGTCTTGACTTCAGTCGCATCTTAAAGGGGCTTGAGTGGCGCCTGGTATGCCAAGCACAGCTTTACCCTGTACCCCTTGATTTGCTTCTTGTACGAAATCATGGATTTTGTCATTTTACCGTAGCGCCAGCTTGCTTTCTCCATAGTTGACCTGGTATGAGATGATCCATGATTATCCAACTATATCTTTCAGCTGATTTGAAGCCACCGACCAGTGATGTATGATGCATGTTATTTATGGTTATTTAACCTTCCAATCACAGCCAGATGTTGGGTCCACCATTCGCTTTCTTGGAAAGCTGCGACGTCGTAGCTGCACACTGCTCGCTTGTCGAAAGCTAGGGACTTCGGCACTCAGAAATTGGCGACCCATCCATGTCGAATCCATGTGGAGTCCAGCTGTTCTCAGGAGATGTCAAGTTTGATGCCAAGGAGTGCCAGAGGTCGACAGGGCCACCCTCACAGCGCTGCGGGTGTGCGCCGGAAAGCCAAGACTGAGTGGGGCATATGATCCTGGTTTAGATACTCTAGGATTCTGAGAACCACCCAGATGAAGGTCTGTAGAATCTTACCATTTTCTCAATGCATTGGGTGCTATGCCAAGTCCACAAATAATTCCCACTTCTACCCCTGGATCATGTCTTTTTCGAAAAGAAGCAATGAAAGATCGTCATTTCTCAAAACACAGCAAAATGCAAATAGGGGGTCATCTTGGCAACTGATGCCCTTTTACCATGTTGAGACGGTTGCTTGAGGCCTAATTGACGTTCAAGATTTTTTGTAATCGCAAATCCAGAAGCCATGCGTGCAACCTTTGAACTTAAATTCGACTAACCAATATATATATATATATAATTTATATAATTATATATATATACATACGTATATATAATTCATATGAAGCCAACCCAATCTGCTTCTAGCAGCGTATCTAAAGGTGTTCTAAAGGCATGTAACGTATCCATGGCCTGATCCGTCACTGGGTCATACTGAGGTCGGTGTGAGCGCGACATTTTCTCCTCGCGCAGACAGCCCCCCGAAACGACGGCCGGCCCATTTCGAGTCTTCCCCCGTATCCTCCAGTAGACTTGTTCAGAATCTTTGCTGCTCCCCTTTTTAGTGGACATGTGCAATGCTGGATATAATATGATGGGAATATATGGGAATTAATATAATATAATAAAGCCGTATATATAGCCATTATATATAGCCTTTATAGATCTTTATAGCCTATATAAGATATCATAAGATATGATCATGATATATCCCCATGATTCATTAAATGTATCACATGCTGTGGGCAGTTGGCATCGGCCATTTGGGCATTGTCCTGGCGAGTGGTACAGACCTCGAGCGCAAAATTCGTCAAACATCCAATGGATTTGAACGTTGGGAAGCAGAAGCCCAAAAATACCATGGTTTGATTATGTTTATTTTTAGTTAATTTTAATTATGGTCTATTGGTTCATACGGTTTATCCTTATTTTCGGGGTAAAGTTATTAAACATGATTAAAGAAAGGCAGTTTTGGGGTATATCCCATTTTTGGACTAAGCCAAATATGTATGTATATAATTGTATATATATATATATACATACATGTATATATACATATATATGGATCATACAGCATATTTCAGCTGGGATGTTTACATTACTACTTCACCGGTGCATCTTGGAAGCTGAGCTGAATGCAGTAGCTAGCAGAATGCTAGTTGTTGTACCCAGGTGCAAAACCTACAGAACGATCTTGTCCAGCTTGATGAACGGATCGTTTGACGGTGCCGCCCGTTTGGCTCCTACTACAGCATGCCCACTTCATTTCACATGTGTTAAGCTCATGGCATCAACTGCTGCGCACACAGGACGTCGGGTAGATTGTCGACCTGGGGTTGGTCTCTGGGTCAAGACAGAGGGGCGGTCCCATGTCCCATCATCCTTTTCACGACGTTTATTTCAGATTTATTTCAGATTATTTCTGGAGGTATTGGAACAAGGTTCGTGCAGAGTGCCAGCACAAAACGATTGACTCAGCTGCATGACACCGCAAGAACTCGAAGGCAAAACAACTTGCGCTGATTTCTGGTCCTGTATCAAACTGACGGTGCACATTGGGAGCTTCAATAATTTGATCATAAATTGATCCATTGCCCCCTTGTCAATCAATGAATGTGCATTCGTGCCTCCTTTTTGGAATCTTTTGGCTACATCATTGACACGGAAGTGGAAAACCCACCATCAAATGGATATTGCAAGATCATTTTCACATATATATATATATATATTTTCACATAATTTTCACATGTTTCTTAAGTTTTTTTTTTTTCAATTTATGTTTTTTACATCTTCCAGGTCCTAGGTTTCCGTGTGCCGCCAGGATCTAATGACCTGGGAAGCGCAGGCAGCGGGTGCAGCGAGCTCGCTGCTGTTTGTTTTGTTGAATTGTGTCGGGCGCCCAGCGGCATCGGCATCTGGTGAAGCAGCCAGTTGAGAGTGATACCCTCTGGTAATTTAACATAACTATGGAAAATCACCATTTTTAATGGGTAAATCAACTATAACTTGCCATTTTCCATAGCTATGTTAAATTACCAGAGGGTAGTTTAGAGTTTAGAGTTACTTCATGTTATTTTCAAGAGGAAGCAGCTTGATCGAAGTGACCGATCCGAGGCTATGAACATCTATACGAAGTGGTTGTTTTCCCCAGGCACAGACGTTGACATTGAGTGAGACAGAAATGGCGAGCTGAAAAATTGTATAGACATGGATGAAACATGCCGGAGCAGTGATCAGGGAGAAAAACCTTTTTAGACGTAGTATAACTCGACAATTTAGGAATCTCTGACCCATGGACAAAAGATGGTCGGACTGTCATATTTTTCCTGTAACTTTGCACGTGTCTTCCAGGAGGCGGCAATTTTCCTCTCCCCTGGACAATGCTTGCTGTACAACAGATTGAGGCTGAGCCGTGCTGGGAGGACAATGCCTTTCGAAGCATGTCGATGCATAACGTGACATGACGTATAGATCTAGTATTGGAATTCACCACAGAACCCAATTGCTCCAAAGTGAAACTTCGACTAACTTCGTCAAGTCATGTCAAGTCACTCTCATGCCGCGTGATTCCGACTTCCGGAGGGGTCTCCAACACTGGAACATGGGCCATCAGCAACCCAACAGCCTTTGCCTGGATCCGGATGATCCGGCCAGGCCTACCTAGTGCTGCAGATCTTGTTGGCCATCAAGGCACTTGCCAAGGGGGACCTTTGTAGTCTGCTAAAGATGCCCTGGTGAAGATTGGTGAGGATGGTTTTGAGATGTTTTGAGATGTGTCAAGTGACCATGGGCCCATGCGTCTACAATTTCCAAAACTGAACAGAGGAAGATAGATGGGGAAGCTCAGATGGGGAAGCTGAGGTTAGCTCCAAATTTCACAATTTCGGGGAAGTCACATCACAATCCCCTAAGATATCACCTGCGCAGGATCCTACCGGTCGCTTTGGCTGGATAAAAATGAGGACGCGGCGACGTCGGGCAGGTGGCAGAACCTCATCAACCCTAGAAGCTTATTATATAAACCATATCATATCCATATCATATAAGATGGATTTTACGAAACCTCTAGTGCTATTATTGTTGGGGGGAGTGCCCTTTGGGAGGGTACTCTTAGATTTCAGCTCAGGTTTGGAGTTTTGAGACTTTTTGCTTCCATGTTTCTCCACAGCTTCCTTCGCAGATACTGCAAAAAAAAAGTGTTGATGGTCATTCTCCACATTCCGCACAGCTAGCGATGTTTGTGCTGCACCTGGCATACCCAATACAGGCTTCAGAAATACGAACCCTGATGGTTGATCCTTATTTGTCTCACTCCAATTTAGTAAAATTCCTTAAGATTCCCATTTTGGGGTACTGTCCTTGCAAGGACCAGTGGCTCTGAGCAGGTGTCTGCAGTTGTCCTAGCTCCAGGTGAAGAGGACGATGGATCCCGCGGGTATTTTTTCACCGATACCACTGGGGATACCCCCCAAAAAGGCACTGTTTTGCAATGTGTAATTTGGAACGGGAAACTGATCTAAGTTGAACCATGATAAGCCACTGGATTTTAGGTAACCTTACTTTCAGACACAGACAATATGCCAACGATCTGGCTTACAGTTGGATATGGAATGAGATGTATGTGGCTTGTTTCGTGTAATTCCACGGGCTCAAGCTGCTCCAAGCAGAGCAGACTAACGTAGCAAACGTTCTAAAGGAAGGCGAAAGGCAGGTGCCGGTTTGGCCCCTGCTTCCAGATCGGTTTTATCTCATCTTGAAACTATGCAATAGATCCTGACATATAGTGACTGTACAACTAGCTTATATCATCAGACAAGATTACTTCAAAACGGAAGGTGGGATCAAGCCCTTATCCCTTTCTGCGGCAGCCTGGCGCAATTTTTTTCTTGCAATGGCGGACACAGAAGAAACACCGATCCTCAAGGTGCAAGCCCAGTGCAAAAGATGGAAGTGGTGCCGTTGGCTGGCCATCTCTTGATTTGCTACGATTGAAACAAATGGTATTATATTTATCAGTATGAAGACATGTATAAATGTACAGATATTTGTGCCATGGTCAAAGTTGGATTGTATATATACCCACATTGGGGGATGATCATCAATCCATTGATAGAGCGTTTGGATCCCCACTATGGGATGGATGACCATGAACCATATGCCATATGCCATGTGTTGATCTTAGCACATGTTTATTGATTTAGTGGACCTCCGAAAGCCGAAGGTGAAACCCGAAGTGGCTCATAGCAACAGCGGCTTCGTGCCGCTGCTGCTGCTCAGCATTCTCTACATTACGTCAGGTGGGGAAGTCTGTTGCTCAAGCTGTTCATCCATCTGGGTTGGAGTTGTGGTTTTTGTGGTAGAGAAAGCATGTGGAAAAACGACTTACTTTCTTGATCCAAAGAAGGTTCGTCCCAAATTGTCAAACACGGTCCCATGCTGTTCATCCTTTGTATTGTTGCTTTCAACAGCTCACCTGTGAACGGACTTTGACACCAGGTGCCTACACCACCGTGACAGTCTTTACTGGCGATGGCATTGCAAAACAGCCAGGCTTTGGCCAGAAAACAGTCCACATGGGTGCCTGGGTGGCAAGGTTTTTTGGTGACTGTCTGTCAAGCATCTGGGATCCAACTGCAGGGGATTGTTGGATGTGTGGATTTGAACAATAGACTTCCAACAAGAGATCCCATACTTCCATGTAATTCCATATACTTCCAGAATCTTCCAGATATGAGATGAGGAAAGGCTTCTGAGGAGAGGCTTCCCAGGATGCCAGTATTGGCACCTCGCATACGACATCTCAAGGCGAGACAATGCTTTGGTTGGGAGCAGCTGTCTCCACAGCTGCCTTTCTGTGACTTGGAGCAGCTTATTTGGTGAGGCACTGGGCGTATTTCACAATGATCCACCGTCCACATCCGTCCACCATCGATTTGCTATCTATAGAAATACAATTCCATTGTGTCCGCATTCGAGTTTCACAACCTTGGCCATGGATTTCTCGATATTTATTGTTCCGGTTGATATCATAGAGAGTGAATATGGAAAACCATTTGTTTGCAGAGGGATGATAGGGAAGGGGCCTGCCGTGTTGAGGCCCCTCTTTGATATTTACGGACGCCGCGACCTTCTCTACTTTGCTGGCGTTTTGGGTGCCTTGTCAACGAATTGTCAGGCAAATGATGATGCTTGTAAAAGTTTGTTTGCCTTTCTGTACGCTGATGTCTTGAAGGGTTGCAAGATGTTGCAAGTATAGCAATCAGATCAATCAGCTTGTGCACTTCTTCCCCAAATCTCGTTTCTGAGTTCAGTGTTCGATTCTCTGTTTCTTTGAGCCGGCTGGAAGGATTGACATCAGCGGCCAGCGCACTGCTTGCTACCTCTGCCTGGCTCTATTTGGTAGCTCAATTTGGGCGTCTTAGCTGGTCTCCACTTGATGAATCCCCTGGTTTTGTCACTGCCGTTGTCCCAAGGATCGGACTATTCTTATTTCCCACTGGCCTTACAGCTTGGGTTCTAGCTGCGGACAGGGTTGCTGCGCGGATTTGGGCGGATAGACTTGTCCGGGCATCCCTTAAAAACAACGGTTGAGCATCGACCATCACCGGGCACAGGAGAGCGTCTCCCCAAAGGTTCACAACCGTATGTTGGCTGTTTGGAATATATGCTGCCCGGCTGCAATGAGATCCTTTGGATCTTTTGAACAACGCAAAGGATCCTGCAATCGTTGGGTTCCTGAAGATCCTGAAGACTCCTATTCTCTTCCTATTTATTGTCAACATATCCTGAGGCTATTTGACTGTAAACATTTGCTAATGATGTTTGGACATGTTGGAAGAAAGTGCCCCCCCAGCAGATCAGACTTTCAAAAGGTGGCCTTTGTGTTCATACTTTGATACATCCTCCATGTAATGTGTTGCACGTGACCCATATTATTCTATTATATATATATGTTGCATAAGAAACATGGATATTTCATATTATATCATATATCTAAATAAATACACATACGATCCCATACCATCATCATCCCATCATGCGTCACATATCACCGTATACCATCACATATGTATATCACATCATATCACTACGTGATATATTATGCACCATATCTATAATATTCTATAATAATATAGACAGACTACATATCTTTATCTGTACTATCCTGTACTCGTATCATAACGTATGCATCATACATATCATACATCTGCATATGCATATGCATACATCGAACAGGTGTATCTATGTCATTTGCGAAAGAACTGCACAGGCCTACAGTCTGAACATTATCCCACGAGCCAAGGCTATTCGCTCTTTGGTATTTCCATGGCACCTTGGTTAGCCTTGGTTGCACCAGAAGCCAAACAGTGACTGAACTGAGTGCCTCTTCAAGGCCCCTTCCCTGCCAAGGCAGCTTGTTGCCTTATTATCAACCGGACGAACATGAGCTGGAGAATGGAGAGCGTCTTTTGGTACATGCCTATTGTGCTTCGGCAAACCACATGGTTGTGGGCGATTTTGCTTCCAAGAGACATGTTTGAATATGTTCGAGAGTGGTTTAACAACTCGGTCTTTCAGGCATTTCTTGTTTAGTGAGGTGTCTGCACGCAATTGATGGTGAATGTATGTGAATGTCATACTTGGCGAGTTAAGTGACGGCACGAGAAACCCATTTCAACAGGGGGGCACTAAATTTATCCCAGCTTTTAATGATTCACGCTGATCCTTTGCCTTGCATGAGGTAGGTAGCCTCATGGTTGGCCCGTTGTATGTCTCCGAGTCTCCAGACACCTGTCAGAATCCAATCAATCGCCTGCGGCGTAGTCAGTTTTTCTGTGGGAAAGTGTTTGTATACAAACATTGTTTTTCGACTGCTTTCTGTTCCGTTGTTTCCTGATTGTCATATTTGCTGGCCTTCTGGTTACAATGTTCACTTTCGGCTTTCTGGCATGGAAGAGGATACTGTGCATTTTGCGGGTTCCAAACGGATGGACCATAGAGTGCAACAAATTGCAAAAAGAAGAGTCGCTCCAGGAAAACTGTCATTGTACAACTTGATTTCCGGTGACTGACTGAGTGTCCAAAGATGTCCCTTAGGGCCGTTCGACTCAAGGAGTGTTGTGATGTGAATCCAGGGAATCCACGCAACTCGTGGAAATACATCCACAAAATACACATTTGATTCATTTGATCGTATAATTTCACTCCGGATCCGCAGTTGCGACCACCAAGGAGATGGCGGGAAAGTCAGACCGAATTGACAGGACGCTGCTCTTATCCACCTGACCTTGCACTTGAAGTGACCACTTTAGTCAGGATGACTAAGGCCTACGGCACAACTTCCCTATTCTGATTCTGTTCCTGACATATTCGATCAGTCAGACTCAGTGACTCAGATCAGTCTGGGGGCATCGCAGATCATCGCAGCACGACCTTGGAGCCTAGGGAGCATCAGCCCAGACCTACACCTGTACCCGTGTACCCTGTAGCTGGCTTCGGTGCTGTAGATGTGAACCTGTGACGTGTAGTCGCTTGTTTCTTTCTGAGACCGACACCATGTTTCTACTAGAACCTTACTGCGCCAAATTGCTTCTCGTTCTTTTTTGCTGCACCCTTTGGTGGGAAGTTGTTAAAATCCAAACCACAGAGCTCCCTGCACAAGCTGTGTGTTTAGATCCCTTGTCCCAGCAGGAATGAGAGTAGTTTGAGGGTGTGGCCCATGGTGGGATATTTGGTCGCGACGGTGGACAACTCAGAGTTTCTATGTGTGTTCCGCAGGTTCGTTGCTGCTTATGGATAGACGTGGCATGTGGGAAGCAACTGCTTCTATCAATGCAAATCACACATGTCACATGTCCCATATCACTGCTTAAGTCTGATATATTGTGAATGCCTCTTTCGAGCCTTTCACTGATTGACACCATCGTTTTCTAAGTGAGCAGAAAACACGTCCCTCATTGCAAACCAACGGAGCATGATGCAGTACTGTGTGCGGTGATTGTTTATCTTTAACTTGTGGCGTTAAATGTTTTGATGTTGCAGTCGAAGCCAAGGCCGTTTGTTGGAGCGCTGTGAGCATGAGTTTCTACGCCTTGTCATATAGCTCCAGCCCTTCAGCTGAAGTATGGCTGTTGATTGAATGGGATGAGTCATATGACATCATGTGACATCATGTGGCTATGGAATGCTATAGATACATGTAGACAGGGATTAGATATGCAACTGTCCTGTGACATCAAAGTTACGTGCATGAAACTGTAGTGTTTCAAACAAAGAAGACTGGGTCCTGTGGTAGTTGTGAGACAAAGGAAGACATCCAGCGAAATGACGTCATTTGTTTTGCTTCCGTGCTTGTGAGAAGAAGATAGAACAAGAACATTCTATATCAATGACACTGTCAGTGCGCTAAGCCAGTTTCCAGGATTAGCCAAGGTTCCCTATCTCCAGACATCTACCTGAACATGGCCCTTCTAGCAGGGATTGACTGCGTTGTCTATGGCTGCGCCATGCCCATCATTGAGCCTCGACAGCGCTGAAGCAGGAAGTGTCCATGGTACCTGCAGACAATGAGTATTTCGATTATTTTGTACGTTTGCACATGCATAGTAGAGTACTACATAACCATATATACAATGTTCCTTTATTTGCCTGGGCCATTCTGACCGTTTTTTTGGGTCACTGGAAACTGGGAAGCGTACTATAGTTGCTGGTTTTGCACAAGTAGGAGTTTTGCGGAAGATTACATTAATTTCATGTTAGGCCATCTACGCCACTTTCGCAATATTTCGATCGATGATAAACTGTCAAAGCTGCACTGACTCGCAAAAAGTTTTTTTGATAACACACACACAGAGAGATATTGTACATGCATATAATTAAAGATGCTAAGATCATAACGTGACAAATCAAGGCCACTGGCTTGAGTTTAACTGCTGAAATTGGTTGCAGGATGTTGCAAGTACTTCATGAACATAGTATGTAACATGTCAGGAAGACTCTCAGACTCTGAGATACAGAGAGAGAAATCAGAGTCAAGAATCTTTTTGCACTTTGAGACAAAATCAGCGAGGAACTTTACTGTAAATCTTGTCAGATAGATCAGATAGAGAGAGGGTGCATTTTCAATTTGATGCTGTCATTGCAATTCCCTGCGCAGTTTGCTTGTGTTCAAGGCTTCACTAGTTTCACTATCTCTCTCTCTCTATTCCGTGCAGGGGTTATCTTGACCCAGCTGGTTCACACAGCGCAACAACATCTCCCTTCCTTGCACTGGTTCACCTTGACATTGACATGTGTATATTATACTGTATACTATATTATATGCAATATACATGAGTAGCAAACCTGCAGTTATTGGTTTGGTCGCCAAGGACTGGCTCTCTCCAAAGGGGGCTCAGCTGACCTCCTTGTCTTGCAGCTTGGCTGTGCTTGGCTGTGCTTGGCTGTGCTTGGCTGTGCTTGGCTGTGCTTGGCTGTGCTTGGCTGTGCTTGGCTGTGCAGCGTGTCTGTAGAGTCAGCGTATCCTGAGGCGCAGCTGCCCTGATGCTGTTTTGTAGCTCGGCTGATCACAACCGGATTTTTGTCGGGGGAAGTACTTGCAACTGACCCAGCTACCGATATCGCGAATACCCAGACACACAAACTGTGTCCCATTGGTTGAGGAAATAGAAGTCATGTCGATTTGGAGACCAACTTGAACTTTGCTTCCTACCTGGTCTATCCACACCATCCCATATAATTACATGCCGAGATTCAGTTGATTGGTGGATGTGATTTCAATCTGAAAGGTTTGAGCACAGGTTTCTGTTTTCTTATTGCCTTGAACTGCGGTAGGCTCTACCCTTCCGCCAAAATCCTGGGCAATGATGTCCGTATGCCTACTGGGCCGCATGTGTGTGGACGTCGCTCCTTGGCTGCTCCCATTCACTTGGAATAGAGGCTCAACTGTTCAATGGGCATGTTTATATACCTTTTTTAATGGGACCCCTCTCCTCATTACCCTTCTGATAGCTTGTTGTTCCATCAGGTTTTTCCATGTTTTTGCTATCTGCGGTCAATGGGGCAGATGTGACTGGAATTGTGTTGCTGCCCAGCCAATCTCTTTTTGCTGCTTTAATCTATATAGATGCCAAGTCTGCTTGAAACACTTGACATAAAATCTCAGTGGGCCTGATTGTTGTGGGTTTCTTTGATAGAAGGTTGATCGACTGGCTGTTGTGTGAAAAATAAAGGTAAGATCGTGGCCGCTTAATGTGTTGCAAATGAGCTGAACTGGACATATGCCAAGACGATTTCAGCCCTGGTACAGACGATTCTACGTACACTTAGAGTTAGAGCCTTTTCAACTTGTCTTTCTGCATCTGTGAACGTGATCACCGAATCAGCATCCAGTCCACCCAACGACAGATTGCAATTGCATTCATGCTTGTGTATGAAAACGCCCCTCTAAGGGGGGGGTATAGTCATGTCCAGGAGTTCCTTATATAATATATATATATATATATTATATATATAACACATGCACACACACACACATTCCTTTTTTTTTTCATGTTGTTTGGCCAGGCACGTTGGTGCGAATTCCCTTCGTTCACAGCATCATGACATGTTCAATCTTTCTGGATAGCTATGTGATCATTGTTGGGGGGGATCGTGAGGCTTTTAGCACAATCTTCCTGCTGATTGTTGATGCTTGGCGGCAACTGATGCCACCACACGCGGAAGCGTAGATTACCTTGATGCGGCGACGCCTGCAAAGGAAGTCTTTCCTGCGCCCATTCGAGCTACAGCCATGGGATTCTCCAATATCGTGGCTCGGGTTTGCACTGCCTTTGCACCTTTGCTGGTATCGTGGCGAGCAAATAGTAATTAGTTTTAGCAATATTCAAGCTGAACTATGCTTTTGTGAACATGAGCATGAGCTAATTCGCTGTTTGGAGTGTTGTCAGGCTACCAAAGCATGATCAGAATATCGGTCAATTGTCGAAGGAAGCTTAGAAGTCAAACTTCCGACAATATGGACAGATAAGCAGAGGTGGGAAGAGTCAGAGAAGAGAAGAGAAGAAGAAAGAAGATCAGAGAAGAGAAAGAGTCAGAAGAAAGAAGATGCAGGTGCGCGAAAGGGTAGAAAAGTCGCGAAACACTGTGTTTTTTCCAATGTTTTGGGGCTCCGGAGGGTCGAAAAGTAGGCTCGCTAAAAGCGGCGGGTGCGGAGTCATCTGGCCAGATGAGAGATGAAAAATTGCACGCCATTGTGGCAAGCGCGTTGCGAAGTCCAAATGCTAGAAAGACCTCAAGGTCGGAGCACTTTTGGAAGTTGAGATGTGGAAAAAGTGCACGCCGATGTGGCACGAAGCAGATTTGGAAGTCAAAACGTACAAAGCACGCCAAGATGTCGCAAAAGAGCGCGCCGATGTGGCGCGAAACAGATTTGGAAGTCAAAACGTACAAAGCACGCCATTCTCGGAGCACTTTTGGAAGTTGAGATGTCGAAAAAGTGCACGCCGTTGTGGCGCGAAGCACATTTCCAAGTCAACATGTGAAAAGCACACCACATTTGGACATGTTCGGACCACTTTTTGACGTTCAACCGCGCTACACTGCACTACACTGCACTACACTGCATTACGCTGCACCACACTGCACTACACTGCACTACACTACACTACAACTACAACAAAACAAAAATAACTACAACTACAACTTCCACTACACCACGCTACGCTACACTACACTACATTACGCTACAGCTACAACTACAACTACCACTTCACACACTACAGCTACAACTACAACTACAACTACAACTGGCACTATCACTACCACTACCACTACCACTACCACTGACACTACATTACAGCTACAAGTGCGGTTGCAACTACAACTACAACAACAGCTATAACTACAACTACAACTGCAACTGCAACACTACACCAGTACAACACTACAACACTACAACACTACAACACTACAGCACTACGACGCTACCACACTACAACACGACAACACTACGACACTACGACAGTACGACGCTACAACTACAAGTACAACTACACTACAACTACAACTACAACTGCCACTACCACTACCACTACCACTACCTGCGCTACACTACCACTACACTACCACTACCACTACAGCTACAACTACAACTACAACGACAACTGCAGCTACCACTACGACTACATTACAATACAACTACCGTTACCATTACCACTACGAGTACGCTACAACTACAACTACAGCCACAACTACAGCTACAACCACAGCTACACTACACTACTCTACACTACACTACGCCACACTACAACTACACTTGCACCTACACTACAATTACAACTAGAACTACGAATACGACTACAGCTGCCATTGCAACTGCGACTACATCCAGCAGTAGTGGGTGAGGTGGCCGCTGCAAACACTCCAAAAAGCACAACCTTTCGATCCATCAGTTCGCTCTGCCATCCTTGCATCACAACAACTCACCTCTCCTATAGTTTCCTATCTTTGAAACTTCCGCCGCCGCCTACTGGTAGAATCTCGGTCAATTGTAGAGGGAGAGTCCGATGTCGACGTTCTATTCTTGTTTTTTTGCGCTTGTGCATGTCTTACAACACGTTTTGTACCAGCATACGAGAACATACGAGAACCGTTTCCATGTCCACACCCTGTGTTTACTAAATTTGGGATTATTTCATCATATTTGATCACAATTCTACCAATATGTCTCAGTCTGTCAAATGGTATGTGTCCAGCGGGCTTTGCCACTGACCACAGAAGAACTCGTATTGACAGAAACTTACTGTCACATTGACATTCGTAAAATGTAAACATGGCATTATGATGCATTATGCACATTAAACCGAATATCAAACTCTGTTTGTATAGATGTATAAATGTCCATAGATTTCCTATTCTGAGCGTCCCGTTTTAGATGTTTGTTGCTGATTCAGCAGGCTTTGTGCCCTCCCTGGGTTTGTTGCCTAGTGGTGGTCGGAGCAACCTCTGCGGCAGCCTTGGCGACCTGGACCTTGCCCCAAAAAAACAGGTGGGGGAGCGAATGGAAAATATATGGGTTCTACATTGTTCTACCATGTTCTACCCTTAGAAATTTGATGGTTAATCAATGTTAATCATCATTTTCCCATATTTGATGGTTAGTCAATCATCATTTTCCCGAGCAAAATAACCATTTGGGGGATAATACCCAATTTTTAGACGGATCCGTACGACATGATACGACCACAAAACAGGAAAGATCATGAATGAAAAATCAAAAAAAAATAACGATACTAAGATACCTCCTCAGAAAACAGAAGAAAACACTGAATCCAGGAATTTCGGGGAACATGGGATGATTGTGAGGCACCAATTGGTGGGGAATCAGGGCAATCCCTCGATTTTTGTTTAGGATGTTCAGGACCAGCAATTCTTTCCTGGAGTCGCGGGTTCAGCCAGGCGGAGAGGAGAAGTTTGACTTCTGAGCGTATCACTGTAGAAAGTCCCGGGGTTCTCAAGGTGAAACCAGGCAGGGTCAGCAGTGACCTAAATATTGATAATACTGCACCACTGTACTGGATTTCACGAGATTTCCAACTCCAACAAGCTTTTTGTTTGTTTCTGCGATTCTCGTGGTCCCCTTGCTCCTTGTAACTTTGCCTGTCATTAGCCGGCTGACTGGAACCGTTCCACCTTTGCCCAGCCCTGGATCGTCGCTGCTATGTACAGTCTTTCAGCTCTAAAAGATGTTAAACAGGTTGCATTCAGTGAGCGGGTTGCACAAGGTTTCTTTCCCGGTGCTGCGTGTCTTGCAATGCGGTCCAGTCTCATGAACCTTGAGTCGGACGGGTCCCATTGTTGCAATGACACAGAGTCGCAGCAGATGACTCAGGAGGTAGCTTGCGCATGTTGGACACTGTTTCATCTAAGGTCATATAACATCTATAAAACATCTATAAAACATTATAAAACATTTTAAAACAATACAAAAAGATACAAAAAGTAAAGAAGCAACAATTGCTCGCACTTGCGCAGGAGCGGCAGGAAGAGATTTTAGGCGCAACCTGGTGATCTTAGCCAGATTCTCTCAGTGGAAGTTGGTTTCATTTTTGTGTCGTTCAAAACTCAGCTGATCTCACCCTATCTCGTCTGAATCTGTTTCTGGCTGCAGGCATGGCAGAGATGTTGCAAGTCTTCGCCGTCACAGGTGGGGCAACCCTTCGGTACCCGGAGGTCAGTGAGGTGAAGATATAGGGCTGTTCTAAAAATGTTCCTACCCTGTTGCTCGGAGTCGGTCTGGAGAATCAGGTATGGATGTGCTGTGTTGTGATTCGCTGAATTCTTATGAATTCTTCAATGGTTTGATCTCTGCCAAGTAGCTATACTGGCTATGCTTTGGACTGATTTGTGCCTGGCCCCATGACGGCGCCCTGCCATGAACCGCCCGAGGTCTCTTCTGCTTGAACGTTGGGCTGAATAGCCTTTCACTGGTGCGTATTTCCATCACCCTCAATCAGACAGCGCTACACTCAGCCCCGGGATGCCTGAAATCAACTGCCAAAATGACACATTAAGAAAGTGACTCAAACATCAAGGCAATGAAAACTCGGTGTTCTCAGACTTCCGGGTAGTGGCATTTAGTGGCCATTGGAAATAAATGGAAGTCCCAAGAAGTCCCTAATTTTGGCAACTTGATTGGGCATTGCTCGCCAGCTGTCATGCTTCCCATTATTCCCCAGAGTCTGTGGAGTATTATCAAGCAAATCCCCCAAATCCTCAAATCCTGCCATTTGCATGCATTTGCATTCATTTGCAACTGTACTTCAAGTGCCTCTCTGCAACGCAGTTCCCGGTGAAAGCTATCGCGTGCTAGTGGTAGATGACCGTGCCAGAAACATTAGCAGGTGCGGGCATTCTTGCCTGCTGGTGTGCTTTTGCTCGCCACCTGCATTGAGAGAAGAGCTTATCCCAGGCGCCCCTGACATTCGGAAATCCAAGGGTTGAAAGATCGCAGAAACAGGATTTGAATGAAAAGGGTGGAGACGTTGCGAAGTGCTTCTCCCACAGTCTACTTGAATCTAGTGGTTCATGTTCTCATATTTTCTCACTTTTTCTATCTGTTCAATACATTTCCAAACATTTCCATAAAGGATGATAAAGGATTATAAAGGATGATAAAGGATGAGAAAGGATGGTAAAGGATGGTAAAGGATGATAAAGGATGATAAAGGATGGTAAAGGATGATAAAGGATGATAAAGGATGGTAAAGGATGGTAAAGGATGATAAAGGATGATAAAGGATGGTAAAGGATGATAAAGGATGATAAAGGATGATAAAGGATGGTAAAGGATGATAAAGGATGGTAAAGGATGGTAAAGGATGATAAAGGATGATAAAGGATGGTAAAGGATGATAAAGGATGATAAAGGATGGTAATGGATGGTAAAGGATGATAAAGGATGATAAAGGATGATAAAGGATGATAAAGGATGGTAAAGGATGGTAAAGGATGATAAAGGATGATAAAGGATGGTAAAGGATGATAAAGGATGGTAAAGGATGGTAAAGGATGATAAAGGATGATAAAGGATGATAAAGGATGATAAAGGATGATAAAGGATGGTAAAGGATGATAAAGGATGATAAAGGATGGTAAAGGATGATAAAGGATGATAAATGATGATAAAGGATAATAAAGGATGATAAAAGATGATAAAGGATGATAAAGGATGATAAAGGATGATAAAGGATGATAAAGGATGGTAAAGGATGATAAAGGATGGTAAAGGATGATAAAGGATGGTAAAGGATGATAAAGGATGATAAAGGATGGTAAAGGATGGTAAAGGATGATAAAGGATGATAAAGGATGATAAAGGATGATAAAGGATGATAAAGGATGATAAAGGATGATAAAGGATG
>Ga0126342_10007876_pt1 | contig 19054 bp, 20 predicted proteins | sample Cyp1metagenome_FD_92528 | JGI IMG/M metagenome (GOLD analysis project Ga0126342, IMG submission 92528) | Coral microbial communities from Lord Howe Island, Old Settlement Bay, Australia - Cyphastrea 1 metagenome | ecosystem: Host-associated > Invertebrates > Cnidaria > Coral ... | reverse complement strand
CGAACTCAAAACCGTTGCACATACCGTGGAAATGGCAGTTTCCAGCTCCAAAATGCTGCAAATAGCATGGAAAATGGTGAGAACCGGAAATCCAAAAAAAATTCCCCAAACTAAAAAAAAAATCCCCAAACAATTTCCTACCCTTTTATAACTATTAAATACCGTCACTATTTTACAAGTAGTTGCAGGGCCTTTGGGGGTTTTGTAGGCAAACAGGCAGTAGCACCCAGCCACGCTGAACATGTTAATAGATTTTACCATCAAACACAGGGATTCAACAGGGATAGAACGGGGATTAGGAATAGAACGGGATACGCACTATAGTCACTATAGATGATATGTTAATTGTGAAAATGATGATCACAAACCCATAAACCCATATGGGGTGAAAACGGAACTGGTTGGAGACCACCAAGATAACGTATAGGATTTGACCAAGCAACCATACAAGCGACTGAAACTGCCTACAAGACTTGTGATTTTATACAGTGTATTCCCAACCAGGAGATTTTTCCGACTCTTAAAGTTTTCCGACAAAATGGTTTGGAAACATTTGGAAACCCCAACTTTGAAACCCACGCAAGTCCTGTATGACCGCTTGAAAATCCATAAGACATAGCAGTGGACCTTTTTTTCATCCAATCACTGGAGCCACCGCAGACACTTACGGAGCAGCTGCAGCAGATCCAAGGCTTTGGGTCCCTAAAAAAGGATGAGAGGAAGACACATCGACATTCTCCAGATTTCTCCAGCAGATGAAGCATATTTTGAAACATATTATGAAACATTTGAGTATTTGAACAAATCCGGAGCCCCTTTTTCTGCAAAGTTAGAAGCTACTGGTAGTCGATTTGGGAGTGCCGATCATGTGCTGATTTGTTGGAACTACAGGTGGGACCTGCCCCTATGCTCCAGGGGACTGCGGGCGGTGACTGGGAGGGGGTTCTCAGGTTTGAAATCTGTGGCTATAGGTCAGGTCAAGCATGTCTAAGCGAAACATCTGAAACTACTGGCAGATTCAGTGTAGATGATGGATTTGCCCAAATTATCTAAATCATCCGGTCGATTCGTTTCCTGTCTTGATATTCCCGGCCAATTCCCCTTGGATTCGACCATAGCTGCCATAGCAGCAACCCGCGAGGACGCGGAAAATCAGCCACGAGCGGGGGTGTATCTGCTGAATGCTGATGCTGTTCTCAGTTTTAGGCCAGGGTTTTGTGACCTCATAAGGGCGACAGGACTACTGGGAGTCTCCTTGCATTGTGAGGATATCCTTATCTTTGTCTCCGGTGCATCGATCTTACAATTTGGATGCTGTGCATCAGCTTCTCCAACATCTTGTTAGGTGAACAGTTGCCTTATTGGCAGAGTGATGTATCTATCACCCGACTGGATCGTTGTTGGAGAAGATTTAGTCACCTGTTGAGTCATCTTGCAATGGGACATGGATCGCCAATCCACACGACATCACACGACACTTGGATGATCTTGGATGAATCTGCAGCATTCTGCAGCATCTGCAGCCCTCCTTTGCTTTCCCAAAAGTGCTTCAGTGGCCAACAGCTTTTGTTCTGCTCGCCATGCTGCGCATCATCCTGGCCGCCTGAGCCTGAGATTTCTCGATGTAGGTGAGGTACTCATAGGTACTCCTGGAAGTGGTTGAAATGTGTTGAAAGGACTCAGAATCCATGATCTTCATGGATCAGGATGCGACAGCCCTGTATTGCGACAGTATGCTCCACGTCCCGAAACCGCCACAGCTGCCCCAGCTGCCCCAGCCGAGGCCCTCTTTGTGTCTGCCATGGCCTCGGAGCTTCCCTTGGCCGCAGATGATGAGTCCGGTGCCCTGAACCTCCTGCAGCACAAAGCTGGAGCTCAGGAGCGGACAAACATGGGGCTTGTAACATGTTTAAACCATCAAAGATGGGGTTTATATAACCATGTTTAACCAGCCAAAACATAGGGGAATTGGAGGTCATTGATCTTACTTGGCACATAAATTCACCTTCCCGCTTTTGCCAAGAACCAATGGCATCCGGCATGCCACAAGCAGGGCAAAGCACAGATCATCTGTTTTTTCTGCCGAGGGTTACTCCCACCTGCCGTAACAGGAATCTGCACTACTGATGGACGTGGAACTTGCCATGAACATGTCTCAACCAGGACTCCTTACAAACAAGAGCGCTCAGATGATTTTGGAATATTTCAGATGTGTATCAGACATGCTTTGATGCCCTTCTTGCTACATCAACACAAGACATTCATTACATGCAGTATGCTTTTTGCAAGACTGTGGCAAAGTAGTGCGGAGGGCACTGAGACACCAGCATCGCATCTCTGACCATTGGTTGATTTGTGAGGAACTGCATTCACAGAGGTTGGCGAGGGTCGTTTCAGGCGGGGCATTCGGTTGATCCGGGGATGCCATGTGAGTAGTGGTGGGTACCAGTACACAGTACATCCCAACTGGTCAGCTTGCGCAGGGTTGCATAATGCATAGAACTTATATATTTGTATTGTTGGCAAGACACGCAGGGTTAAACCCACGTGAAGCCAAGATTTGAAGTTGGCTTCGGTTGAAGTTAGAATTTTGTCCCCAATGTGAATCTGCCTACTGATGTTCAGATCGCCGTTATTGGCCCAGAGATCATCAAGACATGTGACAGTTGTGAAGTTTGAACCATTTTGAACCCAAGCCATTATTTCAGACTCGATCCACACGTTGCAGGTGCGGTGTGATCTACTGTGCCAATGCGCGCGGCAACTTTTGCTGTGCCAAGCGTGCCAGTGCAGTGTGCTGCGGCCCAGGATTGGGGTGCAACTGGGTGTCCTCCCCATCGGGGGTTGCCGACCATTGCCCGAAATCGGGCAGGTTTAGAACGTCACCTTGAATTTAAGTGGATACATTAATCACTAGAAGATACTACGTTTCTAGATATGTATATTTTACAACTATATTACCATAATTGTAATATATCATATCATATATCACCTGTAGTTACATATACATACACACCCGCATATATGTATAAATGTAACATGTATATATTTGAATATGCATATTATTTGTCATGTATTTGTACATATTATTTTTTTGTATATACTTGTATACCTAATGCAGCCCACATGTCATGTAGTGTTTATCCAATACCCGACCTGTCAGGAGCCCGTTGCCACGACTCCAATGGCCTTGCCATGTGCTTGTGAGAGCGCGTGTGAGTCGTCGCGGGGGTCTTTATATCATCCCCGGCTCAACAAGAAGCTGCGATGCAAAAATGGATCTGAAGTCGGACATGGTTGGAGTGATAGAAAATGCTAGATGGGGTGGGTTTAAACATCCCACCTTGTATATATTATATTTATGTTTCTGTCTATGAACAAATAGTATTTCCCATTGCCATGTTTGTTCACAGTCACTGGAGAGTCATCAGCCCCGGGATGAATTTCACCGGTCCAGGCTGGCGGAGACAGACTTCGCCGAAAAGATTCCCTCTTGGGGTCAAGTGGGCGAGAGCCATGAACTCAGGGATGTGGCGCTTAAGGTGTTGGAAGGGTGTCAAAGGGGTCCAGGCCAGGAGGTGGATTGGAACAGACTGCACATATGTATATGATTCTATGATTATATGATTGTATATGGACTCCGGACCCTTTTAAGCATACTGTACACTACACGTAATATATTGATCTATTGACATGACAGACACTCCTTTGTGTCATTGTTGTAGCTTTGCCCTTTATTGTAGACATACAATGGCATGGCAAAGGGACTCTAGTGGCACCAACTTGAAGCACTTGGTCAATTCTTCGGAGGAAAACAAGGCAAATGAGGAGGATGCACATTGTAACAGGTCCAAGACTTTTTTCTTCACGAAGCGTACTTGTGGACAACAACTCTTCCACTTACTGGGAGTTTGCAGTAGGCCGTTTTCAAAGTACTGATGTTTTACCATTCCAAAAGCGCAACAGCTGCTCCTGATGAGACTTTCGCGCCTTTTTGCTGTCTCGGTCCTGGCAACTTCGTATGTAGCAGTGATTTGTCTCACTTCTGTACCTCTCTCAGGGCCTGCATGGTGGGATTGTACTTTCCCCCATTGACTGGTGGAAGTCGGTTTCGCGCTGCTCAGAATCGACCTATGCTTCCCTGAGCTTCGCAAAGGGGCCAGGACTTGGAGTTCTCAAGGTGGCCTGGTGGAAGATGAAGGGATCAGGGCCAAAACAGCAAAGCCGCATATTTTTGTTGGATGAACACATCAATTTATCACCGATTTTTCAAAAGGATGCCAGTGTTCTCATTCAGACAGCCTCTTCCAGACTTAGAGGGTTCAATTTCGTTCAGATAACCAGACAGCAATTCGTGGCCAGCCTTTGACCGGGGTTCCGCTGCTGACATGGAAATCATCGCAGGGCTCTGTGCTGTCAGGTGAACAACCCATCCTTCTTGTGGGTTTTCGCGTCCTATAGCCAAGCGGGCGGGAGCTTGTCACTGGAAGATGGCTTATGGGGATGAATATGGAGCTGATGATGGTCATGTAAGGTGCGATCGAGAGGGGCAGCGTCGCACTGAAGGAGGCACTCCGATTCATCATGGAATCTGTCAGAAGCTGGAAATGGATACAGTGATACAGTATCAACATGTTCTGAACTCAGGCTTAGACAAGGCTCCAGTAGCACTTTGCAGTGACTCTGAAAAAGATGAATCTTTGATATACTGTAGATGGTCATGCAGACTGAGTAGATGGCTCTGGAAGGATAAAGAGATTTGACTTGCCTGAAAATGGGGTATATACGGAAAGCCGGTATACCACCAAAATGGGCATTTACAGTAATTTGGGAGAATGATGAGGAACTATCATTGGAAGTACCCAAAATGGTACAACAGGCTACCATATTTTCAGAGAAAGCTATATTCTTTGAAGCCAGACAGGCGACAGGGTGGTGGCTACACTCTCCCATCCCGAGGCCTGAGCGATTCATTGATTGGATGTTGATATTGAATATTTGTTAGAGTTTATCAAAGGATAAATGTTAGAGTTTATTTGTCCGGATAGATGTCCCAAGATACTCGTTGGTCATTGGATATACCTTGGATCTACCCTAGAAATTTATGTAGAATACATCTGCTGATCTATATGTATCATGATGTATCTATGCAATTCTATGCAATTCGATGCAATTCTATGCTATCTGCAACCTGACATCTTGAATCATCTTGACCTATAGTGGAACCTGGCACCCCAGCGCAGGAATTTCAGGATGTATCCGTGGAGGACCTCCAAGACGGCAGGTGCCCCACCATCTCTGTCCAAAAACATAGGGCTGTTCAAATCCGAAAATGTGGCGTTTGGAGGTACAAAGTTACCTTCTTGCCACTTACACCTGGAAGTTCTCGACCTCAGCTCGACGTTTCAGGGGTCCAAAACTATAAGGAGTGAAATGAGTGAAGGTGAAGTAACATGAAGTAACTGTAAGACACGAAGTACCGGTATCTGTCTTTTGGATCTTTTGGGTTCAGATGGTTCAGATATTTGGAACATTGCAAAGGTCCTCCCCAGAAGCACATGAAATCACGATCGGGGCGGTTGTGTCAGACATGTTGAGGCTACAACTTGCAGATTTCCATCGGACCAGAGGGTGCTGATGAGGCCCCAGTGGGTATTGAAGCTGTGTAGGAAAAACGGACATGATTGGACATGATGGTATCTTAATGATTGTGACATGTTGTGACAATTTGACTGCAGGAGCTATGTGGATGCCCCTTCACACTAGAAGTGAGAGACTCAGACGACTTAGAGGCCTTGACAGTCTCAACGCCAGTCTGCCTTGACTATGCCTGTCGATTGACTGTCGCACCAGTATGCAGCTTTAGTGGGTCCAGCAGTTGGAGTGAACAGATTTGGACTTACTAAGGTGCGACCGCCGACCGTCTACCAGACAATTGGAGTTGTCAGCCTGGCATATTGTTGGAAGATGTTGGAAGTCGAATAAGTAGTCTATCTCACTAAGTCCTTGAATACCGACCGACCCTTCCTGTGGATCTTTCAATGCCCGGAGAAAGGATCAGTCCAAGGAGTTTCTTTTGTAATGTAGAGATGCTGTCAGCAAAGACCAAATCTCAATAAATTTCAGCTCTTATACTTTCAATGATAATCCCAATTTTTGAAGGCAACAGTATTTGGGATCATTGAATCTTCTATTGCATGTCACTGAAACAGACAGACCTTCCGCGACAGGATGCTGAAACTGAAGGTAAAGCGCAACTAGGCACCCACAGCACCTGGCAGCATTGCAACGGGGCCGGAAGGTGACTTGCTGGTGAACAAAGCTAAAACATGTATACATCTCACAGCCACAGAAGATACAAGGTTAATACGAGATGCAATTCCTCCTCCATGTAACATCAGAGAAGCGGTTGACATCCCATGACATGTATACTGTATATACTGTATAATTCCTTTTTTCCCCCAAAAAATCACCACCGCGATCCAGTTCCCATCCCGAAGCCATTTCCAGTGGCTCCATGTCGTCACCCAACTGGCCCTCCTTGCGCCGCCTCTTTGCGGCTGTGGGTGTGCTGGAACAGGGGGATTTCGAAGAGATCTTCCAGCAGATCCGTTTGACAAAGGAGGACATCCATCAGCTGGTGCTGGAATCTGGCGCCATGAAGGACGGGGTCCGACATGGACAATCCAAGATACGGATGAGAGTCAACCTTTCAAAGGTATTGGTGCAAGATTCTTTGGTACTCGTGTGTATAAATAGATATATAATTAAATAAATAAATACATATATATATATATTTGATATATGATAAAACAATGATATAATATAATAATATATAATTATATATATATATATACACATAATGTAGATTCATGTAGCTTAGTAAGCCCAATGACCTGTCATGTTGGTTCCCCCCGGATGGTTTTGGGGGCCAGAGAACATGGCCTCAAAATGGTTCAGCTGTGGAGTAGGATGGACTGGTGGACTGCGTCAAGGCATTCGATTGGATCTGCCCTGCTGTCAATGCTACTGAGAAGGCCGTGGGTGATGATGGGTGGATGGTGGGTGGATGGTGGAAGCATGTGGATATCAAGTGCCATGACCCCAAAATGATCCAAAGCGCCAACTGTGTCCGAAAGGATTTGCTGATTTCAATCAATGGTAATCTCAGCTAATGTTAAAGCATACTGCATGGGTGCATTTTGTACGAACTCTCTGGTGCGAACCGTTTCTTATTTGATGGAACATGCAAACATTGGAAATTTGGAACAATGTACAGAGCTACTCACTACTCCGTCCCAAAAGAGCTCCTAAACTTTCACCCTCTTTTCTCTGCCCATGGAATCTATTTTTGAGATTTATTGACATTCATTGACTTCTATTCAATCTATTGACTACTAGAATTCCGCTTGTGCCTAGGACATTCTGCAGGAGGAGTTCAGAGAAGCTGCTGATGATGGCGATGCTCCGCCGGCGGCTTGCCCCGAAGTTCCGGAAGCTTCGGAAGAGATTTCTCCAAGTGGCTGGGTGGCCAAGGATGAAGCCATGGAATTTGGCATCAGAACAGAGGCTGGAGCGCTGGTGGGTAAATCATGGTAGATCCCGAATTCCGAAACATATTTTGAGTTTTAAAGGAGATTATCGGGTGGTTTGCTGTCCTTTCCATGTTGAATGATTATAGATATATAATATAAATCATGATTCTGTTGTTGGCATCCAGTCTTGTGAAGTAGAGAGTCTATGCAAAACTGAATGCCAGGAAAGGGCAGTTGCCCTGAGATGGTTTTGAGCTCCCGTGATGATTACTTGAAACGTACGCTATGGTGGGTTCATTTTGAAGACATGCAGGGAGCTGCACTTGCACCGCTTCATTTGCAGTGATACAACCAGTGTCTCGACCCATTGTCTTCTCAGAGGCCATCAGGGGACTCACACCTCCTGAGCTCTTGAAAAAGCTGGCGGGAGAGGGATGCAGCATTCCTGTAGTGGAGGACTGGCAGGGAAGAGAAAATGCCGGATGGCTGGAGCCGCTGTTCACTCCAAATGGCACAGCTGTGCTACATTTTGAATAGAAGGAGTTAGAGTCGATAGAATTATCTAAACTCGGCGGAGTTGGATATCAACCGACCCTGCAGTCTTTTGTTGGTAGCAGTTCAGTGTGAGAGTCGTGAAGAAACCGGAACGCTTATCCCCCCAATGCATAGGAAGTTCTCCTTCCGCAAAGTAAACAACAAAATTGTACTGGAAGTGCCAAGTTGACATAACTTAGGGGGTTGAGGGCCCTGAGGATCGAGCCATCCAGCTGAATCAACTTGTCTATGTGCTGGTCTGCATTCGCTGTGGATGCTCAGCTATGCTCAGCTTGGGGTCGCAGCTGTTGGGATCACCATGGATCACTATCCACTGGGATTTTCATCATTAACATTTGAGCGGAGTCCAGCCACGAGTTGTACTGTAGACGGGTGGAAAGGTTGTGATTTTTATCCACTGTTTGTTTCCACGTCAAGGCCTAGCAAACAGATCTGGGTCAGGGTGGGTGTCTTACGAGGTCCCCATATGTTTGTGGAAGAGCTATTACTTTCAATGTGGGGTAAGGCCTACTTTGGACTTGGCTTCTGCTGAGTGTTGCACTAACATCATGAGACATTTCGAATTCCAAGACTACATGACTACATGTGCATGCACATCAATGGTCCGTGTCTATCAATTTCGTGTACTTCGGAAATCTTCGGAATTTACATATTCCCTCCGAATGACTCCCTCACAGCATGTGGAAGCTTCGCAAGCTGCGAAAAAACTTTGTGCGAGCCATCCGCCCCGAGGATGTAAGGAATATGGCTGGACTGATGCTGAAGGTGGGCTGCGGAGAAGCTTAAGTGAATGCTGCTGCGGAAATGTCCACCAGGGCCAGATTAGTTTGTCCGCAATGGTTTTCAATAACACGGTGACTCAACCCATTGGATCTCATTGGTACCAGCGTTTTACTCGATGGTGGAAGGGGGCTTTGTGCAACTTGTTTGATGCTGGACCTCCTGTTTCAAACACTCAAGATAATCAAACCTATCGGACCCATGCTTGGTTCCTGAACCAAACAAACGCTTCATCAGTGGGAGAGACACGGAACACTGAACTTTACAAAGAATGCAATATATGATAATCATATGATGATATACGAATGTCCACACGTCTCTCAAGCAGATCCAAGGGTCTATTTTTGGTAGGCCAAGCCCTGACCTCCAGCTGCGTGAATCTCTACCACTTGGTGGACCTGCTGGTGAAGCCGGCGACGGCTTCAAGGGAATGCAGCTTCGTGGAGCTGATGGCTGAAGGGCCACAGCCCTGCAAGTGGTTCGTCTCCCATTGGCCTCTTGACTGAATATGAGGTGAACCATGTTGAAGAATGGTGAACGTAGATGTGAACATATGTGAACATGAAAATAGCATAAAATAGCTGTGATGGATTTTTTCGTCCCTGTAAAAATGGTTGAGATACCATGGGTGTTCCACCGAGGTGGGGAGAGCCAGTCTGTGATTTCACCGCGTGTCTGCGACAGCATGCCAAAGATCGGAATCTGGATCGGACGGCGCGGTACTACTGGGTCTGCGCTTATGCCAATAATCAATGGAATGTGAGCGGTGAGATAGGAGCCAGATTTCTCAGCGTCGTGCCAGAAGGGCGGTCTGTTGGTCAGCTCGAAGCAATGGGACAAGAAAGATCTTGCAGCATATTGCAGCTAATTTGTGGATTTATTGGATTTGAATCTATCCATCTGCATATTTATATGGGTATGGGTCAATACCTATAGATACATTTTTAGTGGGATGAACATCCATTTACCAGCTATTTTGGGGTTCACTAGGTACCAGGGTTTTGACCCATCCCCATATATATTTATCATATTTATCACACTTATCTCCAATGATCCAAGGCACCTGTGGATTTGGGATTTTCTACCGCAGGAGAAGATCCCTCCAATAGCAGCTTCCGCCGTTGCGCAAAGCCTCTGGAACTGTCTCCATCGTGGACAAAGATGCCTTTTGCTACACGAAGCTTGTCACCATCTGTGTAGCCCAATGTAGCCCACCTTTTCGAGACCTGGTTTCAATGCATTTTGAGAAGAAATTTAGAGACGTACAAAACTATACCACCTTGATCAAGGCTATAACTGGTGCTGAGTTTTGGGATCTTTTGGGTGACTCATTTTTTTTGGTCCTGAGGAGAGTTTGGTGTATCTACGAAACCTACGTGTCAACACTAGAGCAAGCAGCTCACCAGCATCACGGTGTCTTGGAATATCAAGGGTCAATTCCCAGGATGAAACTATGCTCCAAATTGCACAAGCAATACCCTCTGGTAAACTAACATAGCTATTGAACATGGCCCATTTATAGTTGATTTACCTATTAAAAATGGTATGTTAGTTTACCAGAGGGTAATTTTAAATTTGAACTGTGGACTCCAACGAACTGTACTTACATTTGTCAAACAGCCTCTATTACTCTATTGGGCCTGTTCGTGACTAGCTGATGAGGACGTAGGTTCTCAGCCTTGATGACTTGTTGGTGAAGGGAATCGCTGACGCTCGTGGTCCTTCTGAAATTCAATGATTGAGAGTAGCAAGTCTTAAGTTCGACTGCGAATGTGCCACACTTATATTGTGCAATACATTTCAGGTTCTGAGAGATATCTCTTTGATATCTACACCAACGAGAATCCAGATGCTCGTGAAGCGGTGGGCATCACTGATGGAATTGCTGCTGTGGATGGTACTGGACCCAAGCAGGCCAGGCGGAAACGGCACCGAGAGTGGCGCTTTCCCTTCGAGTTGATCCAGAAAGCGTTAGAGACTCGTCCTGGGTTTTGGAATGGGGTCGGACTCAAGCCATCTGAATAGCTAATTCAGGACCTGGGGAGGAGATCTACAGCACTCGAAAGTTTCCAGCTTGCTTGTGAAAAGCTACGTGCCAAAAGTTGGATTCACCATGCTACCCACCTTGCACATTACTGGCACAATTGGCTAGCCTTTCTAGATCTTGCCAGCGTTTTGATGCTTTGCTGCCCGCCAAGCAGATCACTAAGTTTCCTAAAAGCTGACTTTGCTGCTGTGAGTTTTCAACTGGGGTTTTATACGTACCAGCTGTTTCTCAGCCAGGACATCAAGGTGGAACACGCCTTTGCGAGCCGAGAATCTGACCGTCGGATGATCTTAAACTCAATCGCCGGGGTTTCGGATCTGACTGCTTCACCAGACACGAGTCATCCAGGCTGGGTCACCCCACAAAAATGGTTGCTGCTGATGGTGCTGATGGCAATGATTCTGATGACAAGGATGAAGAGATGTCTGGAGCAGTTGCTGTTTATCTCCTGTTTGCCGAAAACATTGCAAACCCTATCGTCCGCATGTCATGGAGCACTCAGTCCAGCGCATTCCAGCGCACTTTCTTGATCTTTCTTGTGCTTTGATCAATGAGAAATTGCTCAGCCTGCAGCCTGCATGGTTTGGATCTTGTATGATCTTGTCAAAGCCGTTTCTACTTCAAAGAATGTGAACTAGGTCAGCAGCCGCCAAAACCCCTAAGTGGTGATTTCAAGGGCGGTTAAAGTAAGTTGGCCTCACGAAAGCTAAAACCACAAAGCTAAAACCACAAAGAGCCGTTTTCATCGGGGTTTTGTTGCCTTTGGCAACAGCTCAGGTGAAACACTTTTCGCCACTGTCCCATTGGAATAGTTTTCTTATCGTTTCCTTTTTCCTTCTGCTGAAAGACCAAGCTCACCCGCGACGCTGGCATAGGTTACGACTTGTTGAACGATGTGTTGCATGGCCGCTTCTCTGCAGCATCATTCTGTAAAGCTTCAAGCTTATCAGTTGACTTGGCGAAGCATGCTTCTGCGCTGTCGTGCTCCCAACTGCAGACTCTCTGCCTGCATTTTGGCATCTCAGCAGCATACGATCGAACTTCAGTCCGAATCCGACACTGGAGTGACCTCAAGCAGCCTCACCCCACAGGATGGTTTCTCTGATTGAATGTTCATCACCTCCGAATCCGCAGTGATTTAAAAGCGATTTAACATTTAAAGGTATTGAAAGTGATGATTTCGATTTGGCCAGGTGGGGATTGCTTAGAGAAACTGGTGGACAATGCTGTTGTTCCTGGGCAGCACTGCTGCCGGGACAGGGTGTCGATCCTTTGATTAAGAGATTTAAATGCAGTGGGGGAGTGGGGCGTCACAACACAACTCATGTCATCCTTCGAAACCATCCTTCGAAACCATGTTTCAGTGCTCTGAGCAGTCTTGAGATTGGAGAACTTCGCACGAAATGCCCTAACATCAGATCTTTTGTACGTGGAAGCCGATGGATTTTCTTTCATTCTAATACTTGGAAGTCACATTGTACTTCATTATCCCAAATCATCTGATTTTACATGAATTTACATCACGGACTCTTGCATCTTTGCACCGCTTGCATGCCAGGTGATCTTGGCTTCAAACTTGCCGGAGACGCTCTTGGATCTTTTTCTGGGCTTTCAGGGTTGCAGGCTTTGGAACAAGAGGGGTAGCATACAGCGGGAAATCAGACACGTGCTAGTGAAAGGTGGAGAGTTTAAACTAGATTCAAGATTTTTTGCTAGGTTGCTGTGTTTTTGATTTTATTTGCAGATTTAACATTTTCAACTGTGTGACTTCAGTGAGGCTTCCTCTCCACTTGATTCTTTGCTTTGTTGACAGGAAGCTGACAGATGTTTCAGCAGCAGCTTTGGGCAAAGCTTTGCAGCGCTTAAAGCACTTGCACAGACTCTTGTTCCATAATTCAAGATTTCTGATGTTGTGCGGTTCAACAATCAATCCCAATTCTGGATGATGCTGAAACTTTTCAACTTTCACGAGCTGGCAGTTGTAGCAACAAAGCCAAGATCTCCAATGTGAATCAACACAGAATGAAGTCACCAAATTCAGCAAGGGCGGTGAATCTGGCTCATCTTTTTTCAAATATATTGTTTTTTTGATCCCCATAGTAAATCTATGTCAATCTAAGTCTTCTGCGAAGCCTAAAACGCCCTTTAAGATCTGTGAGGCATTGTATCGAGAGGTGAATCACTTGTTGCTGAGGTGCTGAAGTTCTCACCACTTTACAGTTGCGCTATCCATCATTGAACATTATCAACCATATGTCTAAGTCACCATGAAGTACACCGAATATCCGTCCATTTTTTGGAATCATCGTTTCCAAAAGTGGGGGGACCACTTGAAATCATCGAAAAGGATCGACATTTCCAATGGACATACCATGAAAAGCTCATGGTTTTCGGGGTGCCCCGATTGAGAACTGGAGCTGCGGCTCTCCACGGGGCCGCGGATCACAGATGATGGACAGCGAGAACGGATGGGAGTGGTTCACTTTTTTCAATTTGTTAACTTTTTTCAATCAATATGTGATAATAGATGGGGGAAAGAAATGGCAAACAATATGTAATCTATTCATATCTATTCACTTTTTCAAGGTGCTCATATGTGCTTATATGTGCTCATCATGAAAAAGCAGCCAGAACATTTAACAACATTGATTCGTAAGAGTGTAATAATGATTCATGGAAGAAGCTCATCAATTTCCATCCGATAAGATTTGTACCAAATGTGTACCGGCCTGAGATTGAAGAGCCGCTTCGAACCTCCCTGGACCAAGCACACACACACATTCCGTTGAACCATACTGAAGCTACTATTTTTGTTGGGTGATTCTTGGTGTCCGCTTCCAGTTGACATGGGTGATATGCAGGTGCTGTGCTGGGTACTGGCAGGACTGAGCGCCTTTGCTCAAGGGCTGGCTTCGAGAGCTGACTCGCTGGAATGGTTGGCCCTGGATTTCTGCGCCAAGGGAGGAAAGCAGAAAATCTCTGAGGCTGGATTGAGAGGCTGAACTGCTGGATCATCCCATTTAGTGACTGCCAGTTGTTGCCAAGTGGCAAGGAACAATGGTGGCATGATCAGGGGAATAAATTTGGGTTTTGCTTGCAGCCGTAGTCTTTGATCAGAGGTACTACCTAGCCACTGGGTCACTGTTCTTGAATTTCTCAAGTGAGATGATTCGCCATTTCAATTCGAGGTTTCCTAATAGGTGTACCCCCAGATCATCCATTTATAGATGGAGTTTCCATTGTTAAACCATCCATTTTAGGGTACTTCCCATTTATGGAAGAGAGCGAGTATGCATGGGGGGTCGAGTTGTGAAAGGTCTGATTTTGCAAGGTTTTGTACCTTATCATGCAGGGGTTGGTGGTAGTTGGTGTGGTTATGAGACCCCCATCATGTCGCTCCCAGGCAGGCTGCATTGCATTGGCTGAGGGTTTGGAACATCTGCAGCTTTTGCGACAGGCCAAAACTCCAAGTTTTTTTGATCATTGTCATGGGGTTTCTTAAAATGGGGGGGATCCCCAAAAACCATAGGTATTGATTCTAAAATGGTCTAATGTTAGGAACCCCCCAAATGTCATGAATTCTTAAAGTTTTAAAGATAATAGTCGTCATAATCATCGCGACTGTCATGATCACAATGATTCGCATGATCTTCTTTTGCTCATCCAATCGCAGCCGTTAAAGTCGCACAGGGTGGCCCAAGAGATTAGTCAACTAGCAGCATGAAGAGGAAACAACACTATAGTCACTGGTTTAAAATTTAAGGCTGAAACCAGCACAAGACTGCAGATGTATTCAAATATATGTCAGGCTCAGTAGCTTCGTTGTAATCACATGACCCTACCCCAATGCCTGGCTGCAGGTACGTATCAGTCTGGCACCTAGCAGCAGGGCTTTACAAAAAAGCCTCGCCAAGCTTGGACTGCTTACTCCGATGCAGCAGAATGAGTGACGATTGCCAGATTTGTATAGATTTGTCTGAATCATGGTGAATCACGAAAAATTGGGGGAGCCCTAAAAATCAAGATCCAACCAACACTGTCGAATTCAGCATGGGAGACCAACAACTTTGGGGCTTCCCCATTTTTGGAACACGCACCCCATGTTGAAATCCACCTCGGCGGAGTGCCGAGATTGTGGTGAACAGCTCCTAAGGAGCGAAAACCATTGGGCCCCCAAGTTTGGGACATACCCAAATTGTACATAAGCATCAAAACATATCATAAACACCAGTTCAGCAGCGAAGAAGAGAAACAATGAAACAATCCAAGAAGGCCTCAAGATTTGAGCTTGACATGCGAGCCGTTGCCTTTCTCGCGCCCGAGACTGGTTGTTTTGAGTTTCCACAACCTTGCAAGGCCTTCCGGCTGATACATATTACGGTATGCCAAACAACTGAAAGATCCATCTTAGATCCATCTTCCACTAGTTCCTTCCAAGTGCAACAGGCAGCCCGGGAGAGCCTCATGTTGCAGATCGCATTGGGCCTGGATGCTTAACACATTGAGATTAGCTGAGGTTTGCGACCTGACACTGCGATCAATGCCCAGCTGTGACTGTTCATCATGTACTATACATACTTTATTGCACTTTTTCCAATCAATTTTATTCAAAGTTTGGATTTGTGCAGAGAGTGAACATGCATGGCAGCCATGGCACCATCTAGGTCTGTTCATCATCCAAGTGGAGTTGCGTTTGATCACACCGGCAGGCCCAGGGCTTCCGAATGTTGCAGCTGTGGAGATAGTTTACCTCCAAGCTTTAAGGTGAAACATGGTGAAACTGGAAAGAAACATGAAAAAAGAAAAGCTCTATCCTGCCATCCAGCCTTTCCTAGTTTCTATTTTGCCTCAATTTGGATGGATTGATTTTCCAGCCATGGACAGATTCACCCTTCTGACCAGATACCTCTTCATTGTCGACCAGAGCAATCATCGAGTTCAAGTCTTCGATTCGATGACTCAGGAGGTGCTGAAGTCTGATCCTGTCGAGTTTCAACAAACTGTGCAGATGAGAAAAACATATCATCCTTGTGGCTGAAGCAGAAGATTCTATACTCTATACATCTCTATACTTCCATTGGCATATTTGCCAGTGATCTAATGTGCTTTCTTGGCAGTACACCAGCGCTGGCTGCTTCGTTGGTCGAACAGCTGCGTCAGGTGTTAGGAGCGTATGGCTCGAAGGGACTGGGTCCAAGCCACTTTGATATGTCCACAACTTAGGATGAAGTGGGTGCGGGCAGTTCGGCCATTCATGTCCTGTCGCACAATCTACCGAATCTACCGAGCTTCTGATATGGCCATGCTATATTCGCCAAGGCCATGCGGCATCGTTGCAGATCGCGAGAACAAGATCATCGTAGGGCCAACACAGCCACAACCCGTGGGCAGTTGGATTTACCAATGATGAACAGGGCCTTTTTAGAGTTTGCAGCTTCGCAACGTGGGTTCGAAGTGGCTCAAAACCTGGCTTGCAACGTGATCCATTCTTTACATTTTTTTTGCATGCTTTTCAATTCTAGTCCCATAGCTGAAGTCTGAAGTCCTGAAAAAGGAAATTGGATTTACAGAATTTACAGGAGAACCCAGTTCTATAGAGGGTACATCCCAACAACCACACACACCTTTTCTAACATTGTGTGCATTCGCTTCAAGTCGTGAATTGTCAGATTGAGATGTTTGTGGTACATTGTGGTACTGGGTATACCATTGCAAGTTTTTTTGCCGAAATCTGCTGCCAGAAACTTGATTCTGATGTATGTCGTGCAGCCAGAGGTCAGGAAGGTCTTAATGATGAAATCATAGACCCCATGCAGACTGAAAAACAAGGACATACATACATAAATGTTACATAAATTTGAAATTAAAAACAACAACTCACACTAATCAAGCCAACCATGTTCAAAAATCAACATTGTTTTCTTATATATAAGTTGTTTGTTTTTTCATATACTTTCTTTTTTCCTTCTATTTCAGCTTTCAGCTTTTTTACATCTATAGATTCAGTCATCAAATGGGCGAATGTGATGAGCGCTACCAGCAACCGAGGTCTCTGATCTGCTGAACCATCGTTTGCAGGTCCTGGAGTTTAATCCCAGGACCGCAGATATTTGATGCTAAAGCCATATTAAGCCATTAAAATCCATGAAAAAATCATAAGAGCAACTTTCGAATACTTCGGAATACTTCGGATATGTTCACCATTAGTGTGAACAACATCATTCACATCAGGGGCAGGGTCGCGTAATTTTCCATTTGGGGATGGAGGTGTTGCGGGCCTTGCGGGCACCCCACGTGCCATGGATCACAATGGCAACTGGTACCGACAATTTTTGACCCATCACTCAGCACCAGCCTCCACGAAAGTCATGAAAAAGACACATCATTTTGAGAAAAGTGGCCAAATATCTTCTAGATTTGCTTCAACAGTTTGAACATTTGGCGTGAATTAACCACGCATTCAGCCTCATTTGGAATGGTCCTATGGATGACGTTGGGATTTGACGTTGGGATTTGACCCAGACCGCCAGGACGCAAGAGTTGGCCTTCCTGCAGAGCATTGGGAGCGAAGGAAGTGGCGACTTGCCAAGATACAGTGCTGTTTGATACACAGTAACACATGGTGAATGGGTCAAAATTTACGCCCTACAGTGACTGGGACCCATCTGATATGGACAAAACATGAAAAACACATATCTATTATATATCTATTATATATCTATTATAATATTCTTATTAGTCATTGGGGTACTACAAAATTTTGACCACCCATATGGTGATTTAACAGGCAAGACCACCAATCGGGTGATCGTGGCACCGAGGCCCGGGCCAGTTTTCTTTCCCAAAAGGCTTGGGCCTCACGGAGAACGGTCCCAGCCTTGGGAGAATTGATTTTGTCCCCAGCCTTGAACTGGATTTTTGAACCCATGGATTTTCATGTTCGAAACTGTTCAGAACCCATGGATTTTCATGTTCGGTTTTCGATTTTTGAAGGGATGACCCAAAAGCAAACCAAGCTCTCCTTCAGTCTGACTCAGGTGGCCTTTTGGTCTGCGATTCTGCAAACCACAGGGTGCAGGCGTGTGCGAGTCTGTGCAATTGGGCCTCACCTCTTCACTGATCTGCCGGTTGAAATTGTAGTCATCAGTCATTGCAACCTGACAAAAGGACTGGAAGATACTGGAACCATGCCTGGACTGTTTTTTGGTTTTGGATTGGTTGCGAAGGTAGACGTCTTTGAAACCAAGCTCAAATCACACCAAACAAAAGTTGCAGACAGTACCCTCTGATAATTTAACATAGCTATTGAACATGACCATTTATAGTGGATTTTCCCATGAAAAATGGTGATTTTCCATAGCTATGTTAGTTTACCAGAGGGTAGTATCAACAAACTTTTGAATGCTGGGAACTCAGATATCCATCGTCCATCCCTTGAGATTCAGCCAGGTGCTAGACATGGATGGCTTCAAAATGCTCCGAGAGCTCCTTGGCGCAGATGTTGGGCCAAACAATTAGGCCAAAAGACAGCGAACCATGAACCCTTCACCCCAGAGATGGCATGTATATATTATATATAATTTATATATGTATATAACTTGTATCATTAATTGATTAATCAAATTAATTAGATTAATATATAAATACGTATAAAGGGTAGTCGCGATTTCACTATATATTCATGTATGTGAAATTTTATATGTATTCATGAAATGGATCATCATAATACCACTGACCGAAGGTGCAAAAGTTGGGATTTGGGCCCCAAAGTGCTGGCGTCGCTTTTCAGGTTTGGATCCTATGGCTTTGGCGACGGGCAGTTCGACTCACCTCTGGCTGCCACCATCACTTGCACGGGAGAGATTCTCATGTGGCGACCTAAGGGGACTCGGATGATCATGGCCAACCTGGGATCACATGGCCAGGTGGATCACCACATGGCGTTTTTCCATCGTTTTTCAGATTCATTTCCACTTGCTTTACTCAAAACGAAACAATGCTAGATGCAGGTATGGTATCCCCGTGGCAATTTCCACTCTAGAACTGGTGAACCTGTGCATAGTTTAAACGAAATTCTTAATGTATTGGAATTTTAAAATTGATGTCAGGCTAGTCATTTTATTGTTGGGGGGTTGGG
>Ga0126342_10007875_pt1 | contig 19056 bp, 11 predicted proteins | sample Cyp1metagenome_FD_92528 | JGI IMG/M metagenome (GOLD analysis project Ga0126342, IMG submission 92528) | Coral microbial communities from Lord Howe Island, Old Settlement Bay, Australia - Cyphastrea 1 metagenome | ecosystem: Host-associated > Invertebrates > Cnidaria > Coral ... | reverse complement strand
TCAACAAATCACTGCAAATCTCATAGGCACAGCCACAATCGCTACGACCCCCCTGAAAAGCTTCGCCCAATGGTATGGACTCAAAAGCAAAGAATCGCTACGACTTTGACCCTTGACTGTATAAATCAACTTAGCTAAGTATGGGGCACCACATCCTTGTTCGGATTGCGCCTGGAAACAAGAAGATGACCCAGTTTAAATTTTGTCTTATGGCAGCAATCTTAGCCTTGCACCCCCAACTAGCAAGTTTGGGGATGTCTACGTGCAAATTGGCATTTCCATCCATTTAAGATCACTTCTGCGGGACCACAGTCATGAGTGTAAGCATGGAGAGCTGGTCAAGCTTTTGCAATTAATTACTACTTCATTTAATGATTTGATACTAAGATGCGAAAAGCAACGCCTGAACGCCTAAAATCTATAGAAGCTTATCACGTACGCTGCTTTTTGAGTTTGGCAAGAGAGGTTGGAAAAACCGTTCATCATCTGGGCGGACTCATTCTCATCCACTTCTGGTACACAGCACCAAACTCAGCCAGCTGCCCCTAACCTGCTTCGTGGGCGCAGCACTCTTTTGGGGCAAGCAATTTGGCAGGTGGAAAAGTGGTGCGTCTCTGAGACTGATTCTGAAGCTGTGCGAGATGCGAAACTTCGACTTCGCGCTTTTCGAGAGTTTTTGTCCGAAAAAAAATCACCTCCCTTGTTTCAATATACTTAAGGAATTGGTACAGGATGGTGCCCCCCAGTCATAAGTTGGTTTATAACCCCCATTAACTATAGTTATATCTGCCATAAACCATAGTTATGGGAGTTAAAAACCAACTTAGCTAACGAACTGGGGCACCACCTTGTAATTCTCTATGGGTTCCAATGGCCTTTAAGTATCTTTCGGTCAGAGTCTACCTGTTCAATTGGGTTCTCGAACTCATCCCCAGTACTGAGAGCAACTTTGGCAACGCATGGCTGTCGTCTGCTTGGACTTCCCTTGGTCCAACAGGAGATTTAGATCCAAACAGCTACGAAAAGACACGGACGGAACTCAAAGGTAAACATGCCAACATCCAACATCCCATTGATTTTGGGAGTAGGACTAAGAGCTATTTCAGTAGTATGAATGATGTCATGAAATCCGAAATGGAAGCAATTTTTCATGAACTGCCATCCGGATTGCTTTTCCCAATCAGCAACAATTCTGATGGATTCTGGAAGTCTTCAGTTTTTGGGAAAGGCAGCCTCCGTGCTACCAAACATCCAAACAGTCCAAATGTGGCATTCTTCCACCGGCCAAAAAATACACACCTGGCATCCAAAAGTATCAGATCTGTGAAATGTCCCAGTTGCATATCACCCAGATTCCAGCTCCAGCACCGGGTTTCCATGGGGCACTGATCATGTGACGCTCTTCTCATGGAAAAACAAAAAGTGCAGGCGGAAAAATATGGCATGTCACGTGCTTTTACTGTTGATTCATCTCTCAATCAAGGGTATTCTCATCATTCGGAATTATGTTTGCATCTACTGTCTCTACCCTCTGGGAATTTCTCTGGAAAATGTCCCATGTCGATGATTTACCCATAGCTATCTTCAATTACCAGAGACGTCTGAAGCCTGGCTGCTGTGGAAATCATCCCTGAAGGCATCTGTGCCGCGACTTTTTCGGTTTTGGGCAAGCTGTACACATCTGTACAGGGGTCTGGACAGGTCTCAAAATAGGCAGAACCCCAATTTTGACTCCAACTTTTTGCTTGCTATGCCCATTGACTACTGGGATGTGCTCATCTGCCCACCAAATGGCAATGTGAATTGAAACAAGATGATACACCATGAGATTTTGAGCTACTGTACCCTATGTCCAATTGCTTTCAGACAAACCCATTCACTTGGAAGTCAGTGCCCTTCAGAGGCGGCTGCAACAAGAATTCTCATGCCACTTGTCAAACTTGTAGGAAACAAATGTCAATTTTAACGCAAATATCATACACCAAGATAGTACTACAGCAGTAAGTGAAACACAAGAATATCCCCCATACGATTGGTACTGGTCTTACAGGATTGCAGGATTGCCCTGCAGCCATGGAATCTGAATGACTGGAAATTGCTTCTGGTGGGTGTCAAGAACTCCTTGTCATGCTTTGAAGTGACTGCTGTATCCGCCAACATGTACAAACAAACATGTAATTCTTCATCTTACATCATCTTACAACAAAATATGACGACGAAAACAACTTGAAGCCTCTGTCCAGTAAGGGTTCACTGCATTTCAGCAGACAACCACACTAGCTACACGGATCTCACACCAACCTGCAGTCCCGCAGCCAGCGTTGCTAGTCACTGAGTCCATCATTTCCGTGATATTGCACTGATAGCCATCTCACCGTTCAATCTTTATATTCTCACGATTGTGTTTTTTTCATATTTCCATTCTGTGACGACACTTGCTCTCCGAGCCTTTCACCATGACTCCAAACGACAAGATTTGGTCATCCCATGGTCATTGGCGCGCCTCTATTTCCAACTCAATCGCTCGCTCTGCGAAAAGGAGCCTATGTGAAGATACCTGCACGAAAAAATGTGAAAAAGAACCTGGTGTAATCGTGTTCTGAGACAACACAGAACAACCGGGAGCAAATTGATCAAGAACTTTTGCGTGCCCAAAACAAGTGCTAAGGGTCAGAGTTTGTAAAAGAGTTTGCTCTTAGAAGGTTTCTGAGTTAGATAGAAAGCAGTATCAAAACAGATTCATATGAACTGAAATTCATAAACATTCATATGACATAAAAGAAGTAAGACTTACACATTTTATAAACCACCATAAATCATCTATTCATAAAGAATCATAAAGAATCCATCCCTACATGTTTGCGTCAGCAAGAGGCTGGTTGGCCAAGACCCGCATGTCAAATACCATTGTTGATTGGTGACTATACGAAGTGAGGCCCTCTAGGTCCTAACCTATGAATGGGTTTGAAACCACAGGAAAATACCAAGACAAAGGGGCATTTAATGGGATTTAAAGCTGATTGTTGATAGCTAAGTTGGTTAATAACTCCAGTTTCGCTATGGTTTATGGTACTTGTAACGAACTATACTGGGGATTCTAAACCAACTTATAACTGGGGGGGCCCACATTGTAGGATTATACTACTTGAGTTATCGGGGATGATGGTAACCTATGGTAGTACAACATATTGACCAGCTTGTGTCATGAGATAGGGGTACATCTAATGGCCCAATCTGGCTTGTTCAGGATAATAATCTCGAACAAACCATGTAATATTGCACCCGCCCCAAGAGAAAGAACACCAAAATCCATTCCTAAAATAGTGATAAATGTAACCTTTTCTTGTTTTTGGATAATGTATATTGTACATACATATATCTGATAATGCTCAATGAATGTTCCCCAAACCAAACCCTGGTTTAGAGTTGGAATTATTGGATTTATTCATGAATTGGGTCCGCAAAATTAGAGCTGTTTAAAACATATGTTGGCCTTGTATGTATGCCTTCAGCCACTTTACGCAGTCTTTTTCTCTGTGTGCCAATAAAACACTGAAGCAGAAAAACAGATTTTCCACTGAATTTATCAAACAATCACCATCATATATATATATATATACATATGTGTATATATATATATATGTATACATATATACATGATATGTATATATATATATATGGCAGTGTGTCAAAACCAATAGTACCCCTTCTGTTCACATCAAAATAGCTGGGTTAAAATGGATGTTCATCCCCCTAAAAATGGTATTTTCATAGGTATTGATCCATACCCATATACCCTCTGGTGAACATACAAAAAGCAATGGAAAATGGCCCAGTCGAAATAGTGGATTTTCCCATGAATAGCATGGTGGATCTTTCCATAGCAACATGTTAGTTCACCAGAGGGTATATATATATAACTATTAGGCTATTCACTATTAACTATTATGTATATAACTACTATGTATATAACTATTATGTATATAACTATGATATGTATATAAATATATATATATACAGCCCTATATGCCATCCCCGTTCCCCGTTCCCCGTTGTGGTCGCTTCCCCAGTCTCCAGGGGTCTCCAGGGTCCCAGGCCATCGGCGCAAGGCAGTGCTGCTGGGACAGCCTTTCTGTACGAAAAATGGGATGTGGTTTGATGGCTGCAATCCACTATTAATGGCCCACAGAAATAGATGGTTTACCTATTAAAAATGGTGATTTAATGGTGATTTAATGGTGATTTAATGGTGATTTAATGGTGATTTAGTGGTGATTTAATGGTGGTTTATGGGTTCAGAGTTCCTAAGATCCAAAAATTGCATCTTGGATTTTTCAGTCTGAAATGATGGAGACACAATCATGAGATAACCGGGATATATGATGATATATGATCATTGGATATACCCTCTGGTTATTTAACATAACCATGGGAAATGGCCCATAGAAATAATAGATGGTTTACCTATCAAAAATGGGGATTTAATGGTGATTTAATGGTGATTTAATGGTGATTTAATGGTAATTTAATGGTGATTTAGTGGTGATTTAATGGTGATTTAATGGTGATTTAATGGTGATTTAATGGTGGTTTAATGGGATTTAGTGGGATTTAATGGTGTTAATGATATTATGATGTTAATGATAATTAACAATGTTACATATGTTTATGGTATTATACCTAATATGTCAATGTTAAATGTTACTGTAATATTAATAGGTTAAATGATAGTTAACATTTATTAAATATCATGGTTTGATGGGGTGTGTATAGTCCACATATCATTATTAGTTAATGCCGATTCAATGATAAAAAACACATTGACATCTAATGTTGATCACCATTAAACCATTCATATCCCACTAACATTTGATTAATAATAATATACACCATCACTAGCCCAGCAACAAGAACACTACATTGGGGTTTCCATAAATGGAAGTACCCCAGTAGCTGGATGGTTTATTTCATGGAAAAACCTACCAAAATGGATGATTTGGGGTACCCCTATTTTAGGAACCCCCATGTAAATGTATATGACTATGACTCATATCTAAATGTATAACGTCTTTAGATGTGTTTTTTTTTATTTTTTTTAACATTACACATATATACATGTAAAACAAGTGCACGTGTATATTATATATACAAATATACATGCAAAATTGTACTAATACGGTATGTATATATATATTTGTATTATACACATTATGTCATATTATGCATACATCATCATGAATCGCATTACGTGGAGATACTGTGTGATACACCCATTTAATAGCTGAGACTGCATATGTCTGGAATCGTCTGTTCAATGGGTATAATCTGCTTACAACCCATAGCACACAACCGCAGCCATGCAAAATCGCAATTTGACAAGTGGTTCCAAGATCACACATTGCATAGCACTCCGCAACCAACCGTCCGGTTCGTGGCATTATGAATTATGACATCTTAGATTTTGACCTATAGGACCTATATATATATATACACACACCTATATATATATACACCTATATATATACACCTATATATACCTATATATATACATATAATCTGAAATGCATCTTCCGCGTTACGAAAAAACCATTCTCTGTTTCCTGCCATGATTCCCCTCAGAAATCAGGGGTTGCCTTGGATTTGGGGCACCAACTGTCTACAAAGGTGAGTCACATCATCCATATGATCCATGTGTGGCACATGCAAACACATTTAGATTTTGGGGAACATTCCATCGGGATAATCTAAGATAGAAAAATCACCAGGAATTGGACACTACTTTCCAGACCGCCAGGTTTATTTGTCAAAGAGTATACAATGTCCACATGATCATCATCATTTGGTGGTTACATCAACTCAAGTATCTCCGTATCATGATCCATGGTTATTAAACCCACATTTTGTTGCAGCCAAACAACCATGTTTGAAACATCTACGCTATTGACCATAGGTAAGCCACTACAGAGATGCAAAAAAGTCCTCAATTAGGATCATCCCACAAAGGTAGGTGGTTTTCATTAAAATATCCCCCGTATTCGTGAACGTAAGTCCGCAATTCGTGGCTTATTCGCCTGAATACAATTATATATACAATAATAAATATATAAACATATCAAAATGTAAATATATATAAATAAATGGGTTATAACCTCAGTTACTTTCTAACCAGTTACGATTTGAGGTGATCCTCCAAGGAGTAGCGCCTGCATCGGCTTTCATCTTCTCATACAACTGTCGATCAGCAGCTGTAGCCCTAGAGCTGATTATCGATTCATTTAAGGGATGTAGAGGAAAGCATGTATTAGGAGAGACTACCCAGAACATGTTCATAATGAGAACATGATGATCGTGAGATTTTAAGGACTATCCGGAGTATGTTTTCAAACAAAACTGATAAGTACTTGAAAAAAACATTACTGTACCTTTTGGGGCATAAACATCTATTTACCCTAGTTTTCCCCAGCAGAATTGCGGGTGTATAGAACATTTGTATATTAATCCCGAAAAAACATGCAACATGATCAGTTCTGTGCAATGTCCATGTAGCAACTCAAGATAGAAGTGCGACAAAAACAATGGTATATACTTGTAGGATCTTGCAGGGAACTTGAAAAGTTCAGGCAGAGTTGATCCAACAAAAATAAACAACAGAAATTGCGTCAACAGTAGCGTCGACATGTCGCGCTCTTACATTTTTGATCAATCTGGATGTTGTTCTTCAAGACCACCTGCGTCAAAAACTCACTTGCAAGGTGAGAACACAAATGCAACAACATATCCACATGCTAAGAAATGCGAGCCAATTCTATGAATATCGGGAAAAATAGTAAAACCATGGTGTCAGCAGCGAACCCCCGACCGCAAACGTCATTGCTCGGGAGTTGATGGTATATATGTATATGTGTGTAAATGTATAGGGTGTATAGATATCCATATGAAATCCCCTCTGTTCCCTTTCATTCACCAATGGTATCCCATCGTATACCCATTAATTTACCATTAATATTCCCATTCTTTTCCCACTACATAACCATCATATCAAGCCAATACATCCCATATCCCAATTATCTACCCATCATATCAAGCCAGGAATCATGATTTGCACATGTATATGATGAAAAAAAAAGTGATTGTAAATGTACAACAGCTTACAAGCGGCTTACCTATATATATATATATCAATCCTAGTTGTCCATTCATGGAAATTTCCCGATGTTCCCGTTGTTTGACTTCCATCATGGGATGGATGACGAAATTTTCCATGTTCCCATGTAACTTGATTATGGCTATGCAAAAAATGTATTTTCCCAGTAGTAAAAATCATGCTTTTAGGATTTGATTTTTTTGGATTTTATCAGCAAAAATATGAGCATTGTTCTCCATAGCCCTCTGTCATGAACCATTGTACAAGTTGGTAACGGGATTCCCCGAACTGATATGATAATATAGTTATATTGTTCTTGTTATCATTTGAATGTTATGTAGCAATGGAATGATTTAGCAAGCTATGTCATAAGGAATGATATAATCATTATAATCATATATTCGCCTATGTCATCATGAAATAATCACCACTTTATTGGCTTCCTCTGATCCCCGAACTGATCCAGTGATCCGCCAACGTGACCCGTGGTTAAACACGCCGCCCTTCGCCATGCCACGTGTAGCCGGAGAGATATGGTTGATCCGCCAAGGTCGCCTGAAGGTGCCACAACATGGGCGAGTTTGGGATTACCTATAGTTATTTTTATTGACTCGTGCGTGTATGTGTATATCTGTATATATATATATAATATCTATTTATGTTTATTACATGTATGTTTGTATGTAGGTAGGTATGCATGTATGTATGTATGTAGGTAGGTAGGTAGGTATGTATGTATGTACGTACGTATAATTTTATATGTATATATAGGTATAGGTATCCTTATGTAGATATATCCGCCGACCCCGGCAGACGCAAGGGGGAGCGCGCCAGGGAATATAGGTATATGTATTTATGGTGTCGTTGTTACCATTCATCATCAATAGATATCCAATGATTGGTATACTTCTAGTTCACATTTTGTTATAGTCATCAGCTATAGATCATCTAGTGTATTGCTTGTAGTAAATTGTCATTGTTAATCATTCTGATATTTAATAACTAGATATCGTTATTGTCATTAGCATCTTTTGTATCCTATTATCATTATGATGATTGTCTAATGTATTAACTAATTCTTGTCATTCTTAGCTTTGTGACTTTATCTACATATCTGGTTGCTGGTTTCAATTCCCCTCGGAAAAAGTCAATGGGGAATGGGGATCTTTCAAACCACCAACCAGTTACAAGTACACTGAGGACTCTTATCATATGTATCTTCTATTCTGGACCAGTGTCAAGTCTATGATGATTCTATGTGTCTATGAATGAATTTATGGATGTCAATTTAATACCTGTATAATATACAACGGGTGGTCATCCCAATATCACCGCGGTAAGGCCAAGTAGGGAATACCACTGCCCCACGCAATGAGAGACCGGGTCAGTGTTGAAGCACTCGTTAGCGATGGTTGAACTAACATCTACCCCTTCAGTCACGAAAAAATGAATGATTAAAATATGGTTATGGGTCAAAACCCTGGTACCCAGATGGCAATAGGTTTTCCCTATTTATACTCGTTTTTTTTTTCCAGCTATCAAGCTCCATTTATAGGGGTTTCAAGCTAGCCACCTTCGATTACCAGAGGGTAAACTCGATGATAGGTGTGTGGTAGCAGCATGTCATCCAACAGCTACCAGAAACAACTCGTAGGTGATGAATGTAGTTCTTCAAATAGCTTCCCATCAAGGATCTATTAGTGTTAATGTCAAGTGGGCTTGAAAATGAATGAACACTATCCAAAATTCAAAAAGAAGTCAAACAACCACAGCAAGGCCCCTTTTAACGGCAGTCCAATTTATTTGCAGCGACTAGACCGTCCCATGACATTGACAGTTGGATACCCCTTCGGCAAAACCGCAGACATTGGTACTGCCAGTGTTGGATAAAACTGACTTTAGGTTGCGTTGAATACCCGTGGTTACATGCGCATGATGCTGGGTATCATGGTCATTCTTTGGTAGTCCACAAACAATACTGTAATCTTTTGCTGTTTGGCTGGTTATTTTCCGTTCATAGCAAAAACTAGCGGGTTAAACTTCCCATTCACAACGGTTGGGTCCCGGCTTTCCTTCAACGATCTTGATGTTGACACTTTTCAATCCATTTCACCCTGAAACCTCGCCTCCAAATCAGATGATCCTTGGTAGCGTGAAGTCTCACAGTCGAATTGTCAAGGCTGATGAGTGGGATTCAATGGGGATTTCATCCGATTTCATACAATCTTATGGAAATATTATGGAATAATTATGGTCCCAAAATCATGGCTCGCCATGGGATACGATAGCTGGCTGCCAAATCGTCTTCTCCGTCCCACATCGGGAATCCAAACATGATGGGCGTAGAAATCGATTGACGACTATCCTCCAATATGGGTAAGTTACCCAAGCTTTGGCATGTCAAGTGATGTCGATTTTGCTGCATGTATGTGATGTTTCTGAGCCTATTCGCAGTCGCAGCATGACTCTGACATCCGCTTTATTATTCATCACCTTGCTTGCTGGGAAGAACCGACTTGTAGATATAAGATTTTAATATGTATATATATATATATGTATACATATAAATATATATATATATATACATGTATATATATACATACATTTTTTACATATACATGTATATATATATATATACATGTATATATATAGAAGCAAGAAACCTCCGGAGCTGGGAATGCCCAGGTCTCTGGGTCTGAGCTTTGGACCATTGGGCCCCTGGCTGGACGGCCACTGACCCATGGGTTAAACTGATGAATACTGATAATAGATGGTAATTATATAGTGGTTAATAGATGTTAATAATATTAATGGTTCAGTTTATGGCGAATAATGGTTACTAGTGGTCAATAAACATTAATAATGTGGAAAACCCTAGCTGCAATAAACCTCCAGCTTTGGAGGGCTTATACTAGCCATAACCCTGGTGATATTGGGGGATGGTTATCATTGGGGAAAAACGACTTTAACAGGTAAAAAATAAGTAGATGATTAAAGCGATTAATTTAAATTTCCAAGTAGATCACTTAAATATATCCAAGCATATTAACTTTAATCCACCTGGTGATATTCAAGTAGATCGCTCCAAGTCACAAAACATTATAAAGCTAGTTGGTGGTATAACTACCCCTCTGAAAAATATGGGTTCGTCAGTTGGGATGATTATTCCCAATATATGGAAAAACAAAAAATGTTCCAAACCACCAACCAGATAAAGTGACTATTTCTATCTCACCTTCTAAAAATGAACATATGGAAAATCCTGCGTTTATAGATTATGTCCCAGGGAAATCATGGTCTTCCCACATATTATGAAACATGTGTTTATTTCCCTCAGCATATAAAAATGATCAATTATCATAATTAACATTCACAACATATTTAACATTAGTTCTCTTCAAATCTCTATATTCCTTATATAACCCGAGATATGCCAACATCAACTAACATTACTTGTCTTTATATTCTTTAATCCCATATATGGGTTGGTCTAAAAATGCGGTACCCCGAAAGACCATTTCCTATTAGCACAGTCATTTGGGTGGCATACCCCCATTCATAGTTATGAACCTTATAAATAGAATTATTACTCCTGCAGCCAAGTTTATACATCACTTAACTCAGGTTTTAAGATATAAGCCAGTTAGAACGGGTTAGAACTGCTTAAGGGCTAGAAAAGCAGGCTGAAGCAACCCCACTGCGAATTCCACCCGGCTTGCGGCCCAACCTTTGACGGCGCCGCAGCCGTTGCCACCGCCATCGCCGCCGGTGCGGCCGCCGGTGTTGGCGCAGGCGCCCCGGGCAGCTGGAAGTAGGACGCGAAGTTTGCCAGGTCCTGGCCACGGATATCTATGACATCTGTACCACTATGGCCACTATGATGGATGGATGATGGATGGATATATTATGATCTATAAATCTGTCTGTCCCATCATCCATCCATCATCCATCATCCATCATTAGCCTTCCAAAACCACCTTCCACCATCCGTCCGTCATATTTTTCACATCCTCCCTGGCCATGCCCAGGGTATGACACCTGCAGAGGGATATCCTTTTGCTTCACTTCCTTGGGGTCGTCTTCTTTGAAGTTTCTCAGGTCCTCACAAAGGCACGGACGGCGACAGCTTGGGAGGTCGGTGTTGGGTGTGATGTTGAGAAATCTTGGTTTAGCAGCGGCTTTTTAGGGAAATATTGGGGATATGCTGTTTGTTCACCATTGTTTGAGAGATATGGCAGTGTCTACAACTCTGATTGCTTGGCAATAATATCTTGAGCAACTGGGTTGCAATCGTCATTAAGGCTGTTCAATTTGGACTAGTTAGTAGTTAGGGTAGTCCCCAATTTTGAGTTCTAGGCAATTTTCGGTGGGGCACTCAACACCCAGTGGCACTCCGGTGAACAGGCACCTAGGAAATAGACTTTCACACTTAGACTTACACTTGTGCTTGATACTGACTTGAAGTTGCTTCACTTATTTTCGCGCTTCCTATTCACAATTGTTCAGACACCTTTTCCTTGCTTGGCTTGAAATCACCATCAGAACCGAGGCTACTTGGGCTCTTTGGCTCCCTATAACAAGTATCGGATTCTGGACTGGACTTTCAACATGGCTTGGGAAATCCGAACAGCTGCAGTGCTCCTTAATGGTGACAAGGCCTGGCACAAAGATTTATAACCCAAAACCTGAGACCGAGACATTTGAGTATCCATAAAAATGGATGGAAACTGATGTGCAACTGAAGTGTCATGGAGATTGTTGGATCTGGAGTTCTAAAAAAAATATGTGAACAATATGTCTTTTTCATTCAGGTGCGCTATCGAATCCCTGCGGTGCAAAATGACAAAATGACACAACCGGGCACCAGCTTCAAGGCTATTCATTCCTGACACCACCTGAAACAATAGAGCAGTTCTATCTCTACTGAAGCCTAAAATGGGAGCAGCCAAACCAACCATGGAGATTTGGGGAATTACAGTGGGTGTAAACTAAGATGAATATCTGAAACTCACAGACTCTCTCTCGGAAACGATCTATAACTTGGATTCTTCATGCGTTAATATGGGTCAAAACCCAAGTGTTTAGAAATTTCACAGGAGTTTAGAATGTTCACAGGAGGCGAGATTTTGAAGTTCACCCGTCCAATTTTTTAGTTCCAAGCCATCGAAAATACCGACCGGCCAAACGATCATCCGTCAGGGATTTAGATGGAGCCCGGCAATAAAACTGCGACCACGGCCAAACAAAAAATTGCCCAGACCATTACCACCTGATCTAAGATAATTGATTCATTTTTGATAGTTGTCAACCTATATCATCCTATATCAAGGAATATCATTGACAACTTGAGATTCCATGATTGTGATCATTTTTACAAATAATCTTGCCATAAGTTGGGGCATACCTCATTTGTTGACCAACCCAAATCCATATTGCGGTTATTATTCCCAATCCCACTATATCAACCTACACGTATCAGCAATATCAACAATAGTAAATCATCGTCTTTTCCTCCAACATCAACCATTGGTCTGAATAAATTATACGAATTCACCAGCCTGAAAAGGATAAATAATGCTGTGAACGTTGAGATATATGCATATATATAAATATCATCCTATAGCTGGATATAAACCATATATATATAATATTATCTATATTTTTTTTAAATATTTTATATATTATATATTATATATATTATATATATTATATATTATATATATTATATATTATATATATAGCTAATAATGATTATGTAAACACAAATACAATCATAGACACACCATATAAGCCATGCGGCCAGGAGAGCCCCACCTGGCCTTGATCCCACTCCCCCGGAGCCACGAAGGCCACGCGTGTGGCGTTCACGCGATCGGCGTATTTGAAGCCCTGGGAGGTCACGGACACGGGAAGCCGATTGGGAAATGGAACTGTACCCTCTGGTAATTTAACATAGCTATTGAAAATGGCCATTTATAGTGGATTTTCCCATTAAAAATGGTGATTTTCCATAGTTATGTTAGTTTACCAGAGGGTATCTTTTTTACACCGGAAGATCAAGATATGATAGATGAAACAAATGGATATAGCATGATATAGCTACAGTTCCAATTCCCAATTCCCAATTGATCCTGGTTGGTAATATCCATGGGGATGAATCAATCCATTGATATGATATACTGGGATCTAATGAAATATTTATGGGATTTTAATGGATATACCCTCCGGTGTCAAGCGTGGATGTCCTGGGATTTGCTTGAGGCCCCCCAAAAATAGGCATCGGGAAAGTAAGGCAAATCATCAGCAAATCCCACTTCATCCCATTAAACAACTGAGGCTTAAACTCATTAAACCCCTCTATATAGGTTGGTGGTATACCTACCCCTCTGAAAAATATGAAAGTCAGTTGGGATGATGATATTCCCAATATATGGAAAACAGTATATATTTCCCCTATGGATTTTTCTTAAACAAATCCGTGACTTTTGATCCACAGCCAGCTGGTTCAACCGCCAGCCACGCCTTGTGCACCTTCTTGGTCTCCTCTGAAAAGACCTAAATGGAAAAACATCAGCGCATCTTTTTTTCGACGTTTGTCCAAAAATGGAACACCGCTTTGAATCACACAATGACATAAAATGACGACATATCCTCACTTGTCACTTTCATTGTGTCAAAATTAGAAAACAAGTTGAACAATGAGATTTTCGGGTGCCCTGTGTTTGAACAAAGCTATGTCTAAATGGTTCACTAACAATTCAAGGACCATCAAAGTATGATTGACATTCAGCTGCTGAGAGTGGTTGCTAATTCACAATCAACATGACCTCCCAGCAATCAACATGCTTGTCACTCGGGCAGAACACTGAACATTGTTTATATACGTTTACGTCAAAAGATCCTACACAACCTCAACAAACAGGTTGTTGTCTGGTTTGGGCGTGCATCCTTGAATATTTTTTTTTTTTTTAAATATCTAATAGGGATCATGGTGATTACCCTCTGGTAAACTAACACAACTATGGAAAATCACCATTTTTAATGGGTAAATCATGGTAAATCAACAAGAAATGTCTATTTTCAATAGCTATGTTTGTTTACCAGAGGGTAACCACTGGATTTAGAGGTATCCTATTTTCAGACAAAACCGGCGGAAGGACCGAAGGTTGACTCCCCCATGATGGATTTCCTACGGCCTTTTTCTCCATCCGTCAAAGAATTGGCCATCATTCCTCATTAGTTGTGAAACCAGATTAATATGTATAATCTGTATAATATATGATCACTACCCTCTTCGCGGGGTGGGACCATACCCAAATGTAAGGTACATTGTTCAAGGTGTTTTTGACGGGGGGGCCTTAAAAAAGCAAAAACTTACATGAAGGTATTTTACCTACCCTCCCCACAAAAACAACACCTGGGGACGTTCAGCGACCAATTTTGCATTTAAGAGGGGGTCCCCAAAAATGTATCTTTCATTTTGGTATGGCCCACCCTTAAAAGTAGCCTTAAAGAGGTGGTGATAATATATATATATATATATACACAATAATATATATATATATATATATATATATAATATACATACTATATGTATCTCTATATATATATAAATATATATATATATATATACAAATCATGGTTGAATGTACTGTATGATGTAAATGCACGTGTATTGTTTATTGGCAAAGCCCAAGCACTCCAAGATCCACTGGGCCTCGCCACATCCACTGATTGACCAGCCTTTCTGAGCTGTCTCGCCACATGCAGCGCCTGCGGGTCACATGTGAGGAACTACCCTCAGCTAAATCATGGTTGCTTACGGGACTTATAAATCTATATTGATAACTAAATCAAATCCATGTATAATTCATAACAATCCACATAAGAGGACGACAATCTATAAAACGGGTGTTGGTTAGGACAATCTATATTATCTATCTCACAATTGGGATACGTTGATTGCTTATATTTCTTAATAATGGTTTAGACATGTTTATCATGGTTTACAATTGGGAGATTAGCCATTTCATTTGCACAATTGGGTCAAAATTGGATTTGAATGAAATGGTACCCGCCATGAACATTCATGGCGGATGGTTTTTCTATGGCTGCCAGCACTGGGCTGAGCCATGCAACCATTGAGAGTCAGGATCCGGACTGGGGAACTCATATTCTCTACTCAGCTAGGCAGTGACTGGTTGGTGGTTGACCGACCCCTCTGAAAAATATTAGTTGGGATGATTATTCCCAATATATGGAAAAATAAAAAAAGAAAAAAGTTCCAAACCACCAACCAGCAGTGAGATTGAGAGATTGGGAACTGTTGTAAATTCATGTAAATTCTCCTTGTTTGAAAGCAAACAATCTGCATACTCTGTCGTGCCAAGACCGGTAAGGTAAGGATCCCAAATTCCACTCCGATGGGCATCATAAAAATCTAAAAACCATACGGCCAGTTCCGAACAAACCAATAAAATTTCCAACGCCCTACAATGTACTACAATCCGCCTGATATGAGTGTCCTGCTGCATAGATTTGTGTATATACTTGTGTTGAAGACGCCTTACTCAGCAATTGTCGAACAAACACTCCATTGCAGGTGACAGTCGCACGCGGTAGTCGCATGCCGCAGCTGCCCTCAATTTTTCAACCGCAACTGGCACACGGCCAAAGTGGCAGCACCTGTTGCATCACTGAACATGTCCAATTGGTGCAGGTGGAATGAACCCTAGCACATTGGGATCTATTCATTTCGGAGTCCATGTTTGGAAAGTATTCACTATTAGGGGGACGGGATGATATGGAGACCAATAGGGACTACAGCTGACTACAACTGAAAGCATTAGTTTGTTTTGTTTGTAATGTACCATGACTATCATGCTGTTCTGCACATGTGAAAATCGAAGCCTTGCTGTATTCGTTGGATTTGTTGAGTGCTGTATTTGGCAATAGAATCCACACTTCAGGCGGCACATATGGCGTTGGCAGACCGTTGCACGTGCGAAGAACACTTGAACAGTAGTGCAGGTTTCGTCTCCCCCAAAAAATACAATATGGGGGTTTCCTAAAATAGGGTACCCGGGTACCCCCAAATCATTCATGTTAGTAAGATTTTCCCTTATAAACTATCCATTTCCGGGATCCCGCATTTATGGAAACCCCCATATCACAAATGGGTTCAACTTCAGGGCTTGCCAACGCTTCAGGGTTTGTTCCACAGAACGTGTCTGGCCCCACCCGTTCCAGGTTTCCTTGCCTTTGACTGGCAGCAAACATGCTGCATGCTGCCGCCGCCCTCTACTGCAGAACTAGCCGTCCATTGAAACCACACCATCTTTGCCCATGTCCTTACAACATGTACCCTCTGGTAAACTAACATAGCTATGGAAAATCACCACTTTGAAAAGGTATATCAACTATAAATGGGCCATTTTCAATAGCTATGTTAAATTACCAGAGGGTATGGCAATCAGTGCGCGCATGTGAAACTGAAGGTCCATTATTGAGGAGCAGCAATTGGGTTGAACATGATTTCCAACGTCAACAACAATAACAAAAAATGAACAACGAACAACGCACAACGAACACAAAAAACAAAAACAAAAACAAAAAACAACAGCAAACAACAAACAACAAACAACAAACAACAAACAACCACAACAACAACAGCAACAACAACAACAACAGCAACAGCAACAGCAACAGCAACAGCAACAACAACAACAACAACCACAACCACAACCACAACCACAACCACACCCACACCCACAACCACAACCACCACAACAACCACAACAACCACAACAACCAACAACCAACAACCAACAAACAACAAACAACAACCAACAACCAACAAACAACAAACAACAAACAACAAACAAACAACAAACAACAAAGAACAAACAACAATCAACAATCAACAATCCAACAACAACCAACAATCCAACAACAATCAACAATCCAACAACAACAACGACGACGACGACGACGACGACGACGACGACGACAACGACAACGACAACGACAACGACAACAACAGCAGCAGCAGCAACAACAACAACAACAACATCTACAACAATTGAAGCACAAACCGTGAAAACTGAGAGATTGGATGGGTGACCGTGGTATTGTTTATGAAATCAGACATAAACAAAACACACGACTGGATGAGAGCGATAAACACATCAATATTCGGATGAATGACTGCAAGAATTATCACCGGAAAAAATGAAAAACAAACGAAATACAAAACCAACATGAACCAACGGCGGGACGTACAATTGCATGCATGCATGCAGGCATGTATGACTGTATGTATGTAGGTATATAGGTATGTATAGGTAGGTACAGGTAGGTAGGTATAGGTAGGTAGGTAGGTAGATAGATAGATAGATAGGTAGGTAGGTAGGTAGGTATATGTATGAATGCACAATGGGCTTTTGTGAGTCCAGCCCAGCGGAAGGATCCTCCCATCCATGAAGAATCTAAATAAAAAGATCGATTGGATTTCAACTGACTGGAAGGACTCTTTGACCGAACACAATCAAAAGCCTCGCGTGGAATGAATGAAAGGAATCAGGTGAAACAAAGCAAATCCAGAAGAAAACAACTTGAAATATCCACAGCAAGGACTGATTGTGACTGATGGGTTGTATGAGCAAACAAGTTGACTGAATGCACGGCTGAACAAATGGATAAAGGGATGGGTGGATGAATGAATGCTTGAGCCACTGGATAAATGAATAAAACTGTGTAAAGAATGGTTGTGGTGACAATGGTGGTGGGAACGACTATTTTCCTGTTCTTGATGATGATGATGACGACGGCAAAATTTTACGTCTGAATGGCAAAAGGATGGATGAACAGAACGACCCAGAGACATGAATGGGGTGCAAGCATGAACAGGAACGACATGACCGGCAGGAACATGAATCATCAGGGCCAGGGATGGACAGATCGACATAAGGGTGAAGAATGGAATGAAGGAAAAACCTGAGAAGCATCGAACTTGCCAAGCCACCAAGGCTTCGAATGCCGGAGCTTGCAGACTCCGCCGGGCTGGCGCCTATTTGCAGAACAGAAAGCTCCCAGGCAAACAATCAGACACTTTACCGTCCAAGCTTACGTTCTCTAACAACATTTGCAAATATTTGTTGGCATCCAGGTTGCCTAAGCCTAAGCCCGTTAATCTTTCAGTGGCAGCAACCATTAAGGTTGCAAAAACCTTGGAACTTTGCTGATCTTGTGGCGCCTTTCCTTCTCCCGACACTCACAGCCACGCCTCGACAACAGCATCTGTTGGCCTGCCAACACCGAACAGCATGCTCTACCAGCTTCAACAAAGCCACTCGGCAAGGCCATTTATACTGATTATGAAATATGACGACTAGCAACATTAATTTCTATGAAAAGTAGTAATAGCAACTAACCTATGATTTTACTAATGGCACACATTTCAAAATCAGATTATCCTTGGCAGAATGCAGCAAGTTGGGCCATTTTGTTAGTTTAATTGAATGTGAGGACTGACACCAACGTTGTAAGGGGCAGCGTAGACCCAGACGTGAAAGTCAGTGCAGTCTCCAAAACAACATACAAACCGCATGGGACGCACCGCATTCAGGAAGTCAGTGTAGTCAGTGGAAGACAAGGCGAAGCACCACGTGGACTCTACATTTGGAAGTGCTATAGCTGATGCATCAAAGCTATGTTTTCGGCTAATGAAAGTGTGCAAACCCCCTGGACTTGCGCCATTGGACTTGGGGGGTTGCTTGGGTTGGGAGGACCCCGGGGGCGGCACTAAGGGTTGGCTCCCGATGAGCACCTCCTTTACCTGCTCCTCGAAGTCGGCGTAAGTGTGACAGTGCCCTCTTTCTCCAACTGGGTTGCTGCTGCTGCTGCTGCTGCTG
>Ga0126342_10007874_pt1 | contig 19057 bp, 22 predicted proteins | sample Cyp1metagenome_FD_92528 | JGI IMG/M metagenome (GOLD analysis project Ga0126342, IMG submission 92528) | Coral microbial communities from Lord Howe Island, Old Settlement Bay, Australia - Cyphastrea 1 metagenome | ecosystem: Host-associated > Invertebrates > Cnidaria > Coral ... | reverse complement strand
GCAGAAAATTGCTTCCAACAGGTTTCTGCTCTGGATCTGGCTCCAAAAGGCTCCTGGCCAGGATTTGGCCTAAAACGGCCGAGCTGGAGCTGATCTGGACGAAAGTATCGTGGAATGCTAACAGCTACTGTAGCAACCGCCTTTACTTCGAGATACTTCAGCGCAGAGACAAAAAAAACCATGAGCATTGCTTTGGGGGCTGGCTTTCGTCCCCCCCCTTCTCAGGTAATAACTCTGTTTGTTGATTTTTGTTCCACCTGTTCCTGAGGAAAGACGCCGCATGGCCTGGACTGCTGGATGCCATGAAAGACGTGGCGCAGCAGCATGGTCCAGAGACGACGCTGTCGCAAGCGGCCATCGCTTGGTGCATCGCCAAGGGCACCACACCCATCCCCGGGGTCCGCAACGTGCGCCAGGCCCAGGCGTGGTGGTCGCGCCAGTGGTCACTGGTCCCAGTGGTCACAGTGGTCAGTGGGGTTGGTGACGTTGAGTGAATCTGCAGGAGCATATGGTCACAATATGGTCACAATATGGTCACATGACAACCATAGGACAACAAGTGTGACAACCATAGGATGTGGCGTGATGACAACTTCGAAACCAGATAAATGGATGCGCCGTGTTCACCGGAAACGGAATTCAGAATTCAACGAATTTCTGCCGTAGGACAACATCAGAGCCACTCAGCTGAAGCTCTCTGCGAACGAAGTCCAGGCGCTGGATTCAGCAGCAGTATCTCGGAGCGCAAGGTGGCGGAACTGGCTTTTGATCAAAATTCGAAGGAAAAACATATATTATATTTATATATATATATATATATTATATAGATAGATATTATGTGTATTATATATATAATATATATATAATATATATATAGATATAGATTCATAAGGAAAAAGCTTGAGCGGCTCCAGTGACTCTAGTGACTGTGTCAACGCTTTACATCCAAATGCTTTGCTTTCGATGTTTTGTGATTTTGCTTTGGATTTCCAAAGGAACTTCCGGTTGCGCCCGGTTGGGCATCATCTCATAAGGCGAAAGTCAGTGGTTTCCTGAGTCCGGAGGCGCTGCCACATGTAGAAACTCGATGGTCATGTCGCTCATGTCGGTCATGTCTATGCCATTTATGTCGCGGTTTCATGTATCATGGCTTATCATGGTTTATCATGGTTTATCATGGTTTATCATGGTTTATGGTTGCTTCATCCCGAGTCTTTATCGCCTTGGAATTGACCCGAGAGAGTTGCCGAAACCAGGCCAGCCCTTTCAATAGCCTGAGCCGATCGATGGACACCAAGCAAGCTATGTATGAAGCCTGAGATGCGAAGAGCTTTGAGTGTGAGCTGTAATTGCTCTCGCTATCATCATCTATCGTCTATAATGTGAATTGTTTAGAGTACACGTTTGTGCTCCAGTTTTCTGCGCAGAAAGTAGGTACCTTCGTGGAACAGGGCGAGTGCATGCGAGTACGTCAATGCTTGAGAATCTCCACCTTTTTGTATTTTTTTGACATTTATTGCTACGAGTGATGGGTTGCAACAAAACCAAGCCTGCCATTCTGTAATGCAACTTGCCCGTGATTTTGGGCTGTCTCAAGTCCAAGAAATTTTCGGTACCCGCTTTTGCACCACAAAGATTCCTTGCTGAGAAAAGGAACTCGTGCTAGACAGAACTTTCAAGAGGGAGGAACATGTGTTTTGGTTTTGTCTTGGTTTTGCTCAAGCCACAGAAAGTCAGATGGCAAAAGCATGGAAAATGTCTGAAAAGCTGCAATCACAACGTCCGCGACGTCCTTTGGAAGCGTCCATTTTTGTCCCACCCTGCGACATCCTGCGACATCCTGCGACGCCCTGCGACCTGAGGCTGCACCTAGCTGCTTTTCATGGTCAGGTCCGCCACGTCGTGCACGTGCCGCGACATTGGGCGCTCAGTGCTGAGACTTTTCGGGTGCCTCAATGGTACCTCGATGCAAAGCACACCGCCAGGCCACAGCAATGTCTGTTCTAGCATGGGCAGCCAGGGCCCCAGGGTCAAAAGGTGTGCTTCGGTTGCTTTCGGTTGCTTATGTTGCTCAATATGTTGCTGAATGCTTGACAACAGCAAGAATGTCTTCTGGCGTTTCCTCCATCTTGCCCAATTTGCAAGGCTTCTCGTAGTTCGAATGGTGCTCTGATCTTCGGCATCAAGGTGTCTTGTCTTGTGAGTTACCAGAAAGTTGCAGGCAATTCACCGAGGGCTGTAGTTTGCCACAGGAAGAGAAAGCTATAAAGATTGCCTGTGCAACTTTCTTCATTCCAGTGGTGTCAAAATAGTTTTCTCCAGGATTTCCTGCCTATTTCCCAGGATGCAGAGGGCTTAACGCCGTTGGCAAAGGCTTTAAAAGTTTGGAAGGCACCGTGCTGCATCTGTGCCCAGATCTGTCAAGATATTGAAAGTTTGTAAAGTTCACAAAGTTCGCTGCACAGTCGAACCACCGTCACGCGCTACAGATTCCTTCGGCACGCATTTTAGCATTGAGCTGGAGACTCGGAGAACGGAAGAAGAAAGAAAAGCCGGGAAGAACCGGACAGATCCGGAGATGCAAAAATGCATTGTGCAAATTTGCGAAATCGTTGCGAAACTGTTGCGAAACTGTTGCGAAACTGTTGCGAATATTGCAAAGGTCGTAGATTGTCGGCCAGGTTTGGTTCGTGCCGATAAAAGTGTCGTTGCCATCAAGGTGGTGCCCCTGCGGCCAATGCCACGCTGATTGTAGAGTGTCGTCCTGACCTGTCCGGAATCACAGACACAGATGTCACAGATGTTCAGAAAATGTGTCAATCAGACAGTTCCCAAATTGCTTTGACATACTCCTTCAGATTCATTTATCTTTGATGTCCTCTCACGTTTAGAGTACTTTAGAGTCATCTAAGTTTCTCAAAGATAAAATCAGAGTAAAGGCTAGTTGCGGCTAGTTGCGGCTAGTTTCTCATGTAAAAAATTGCCGTTTCTGATGGGTTCCCCACAGCACAGCTCAGCACGGCAATGGGTCCAACGGGTCCAACTGGTCGAGGGTCGCGGCGGTGCTGCAGACGGAGCTCCAGGCCTTGAGCCGCGCTGTGGCCGAGGCACCTGTGCGGCGCCCAAAAAAGTCGTTCGTTTCGAACCAAAAAAAGTCGAACGCTGCGGAAACACATGGAAACACTTTTTGTATAGAGAATACCGAGAAAATCGATCAACATTTGTAGCATTGGTATAGAGAAATCTGTGCGAGATTTATGTGAGATGTCCATGTGTGAGCCATGTGAGCTGTTAGAAATGCTATGACACGGAGCCCACCAGAAAGGAACAGTGTTGTTGCTATGTGCTTTATGTGCTTTATGCTATGATGCTACACGGTGAGTCTGTATGGATCAAACGCGTTGTGGATCTGAGGCACCCAAGGCTGCAGGAAACTGCTTAGTTCCGCATGGGAACCCAAGAGCTAAGATCACCAATGTATTGAATTACCCGAACTACCCCCGTATACGTCCGCTACCACCACTTTATCACTGTATCACCAAGGGCTGGGGACATGCTGCACGACTGAACCAGACTGAACTAACATACCATTGATGCTGAATTGCAGCTTTGAGGCCAAATTCTGGCAGGAACAGTACGTTGCTGCACTTGGCCCGAAACTCATTTGCCATGTCGTTTGCCATGTCGATGCTTTGTGCATCAGAAAGTTGCAAAGAGTCTTTCAAAGAGTTGTTAGTTGATGTTAATTGCAGCATTTTGAGCACAGGCTGCCGAGCTCTCTAGTGAAGACGGCGGCCCTCAAATCATCAGAGAGTTGCTGGACGCAGGCTGGACGCAAGTGCAGGAGGAAAGATGGCGAGATGCCCCTTAAAGATCCTTAAAGTCTGATAGGATGAGATAGGACAACAAGATACAATGATATGGGAATACTTGGCCAGCCTGATGATAATTGCACAATATTTATCGAATTAAGCATATGCAGCATGAATGTTTGAGCTGATCTGATAGGATCGTTTTGATCTTTGGAGAAACACTGAGTAGAAAGTCTACCCATCGTCTACCCTCACGGGGAATAGTCTGAGTCCGAGCCTGTCCGAGTCCGCCAGGTGCCAAAGTGGATCGCGCTGATACCAACGGGGACACTGCGCTCAACAGTGCCTTGCGTTTACATCTCAGCACATCCCATCGGATGGACTATAGATACTACTTAGATACTATTTAGATACTATTATTGCATTATTGTTATCTATATTGTTATCTAGTGTTTCAATGATTTTTTCATGTTTGTTTGGTTTTCAAGCCATCCCTTGTCATGGTTCCATGGCTCCAGCACAGCCAACAATGGTGCCCTGGAAGTGATCCAGTGTTGAACCCGGAGATCCTCCGGAGATCCTCCACCTGAGAAGATCATCTCCGGATACACTGCAGAATCAGAACATACCGGGTAAATCCGGGTAACAATGGACAATGGATGACAATGGATGACAATGGTAACATGACATATGACACATTTATGACACATTTATGACACCATATACCAAGCCTGGAGCTGCCATAGCCGATCCAATCGATCCAATCTGTGTTTCTCTATGGTTCTATAGTTTTTGTTGCACTTTCCCGTCACCCAATGGAAGTGGGCGCAGCCTGTGCGGCTGCTGGTGCAGCTGGACTTCATCTCGCAGGCGTGGAGAATGAAAAAGAAAATGGTGGAAACATAGAAATCCTATCGTCTCATAGGGAGTTGTAGATTCTTGTAGAAATCTGACTGCAAACACAAGCGTCCGAGGAAACATGCACAAGGACATGCAAACACTATGCAACATGCAACAACTTCACAGCGACGTTTCTTTTACAAGGACTGATTCGTTCACCAGCTGGACTCTTTGGACTGCTAATTGTTTGGACACTCTGGACATCTCTGGACAACGTGTAAATGTGCAGGCTACAACCGGGCCAATTACTTCGAAAATTTGCACCTCAAGCAGAGCCGGAACTTCCGGAAGCAGCAGATTGTCCACTCGCAGGTGCCTTTCTGGGAGCCGCCTATGGCCATCTCAGTTGGCATTCTGATTTCTGATCACATCTTTGCTTTACCATCTTTACCGTTTTCTTTACCGCTTTAAAGTTTAAAGTTTAAAGTACTAGTTTCACTAGTTCCCCTGGTAGAAGATCATAGACTCGTTACATTTCGTTACACTCGTAGACAGGCGGATCTCTTCCGTGCAGATGTGGAACAAGCCATTGGCGCCTCCAGCGCAGTGCAAGATCGGCTGATTGTGGTGCGGCTTGGCCACAGCTTCGTGCTGAAATGACACGTGAATGACATGTGAATGACACGTGCAAGATGTGAAAATATGTGGAATGTGTGTGTGTGTGGATGTGTTAAAGAAATGTTGGCAGATTGATAGGGCTACTAGGGAATGATATGAAGCACTGCTTCCATTGACAAATTGACCTGTTGAATTTTGTGTTGTTCGAGTTGTTCGAGTTGTTTTTGTTTGCAAAGGCTTTTGGCTTTGCATCTCCGACCTTTCACGGCCCCAGGTCCGCCTTGCTTTTGGGTGTGACAGCCCATACGTGCCTTGGCCAAGACCGATTCCAACAGGATCTTTGTGCCAGCTATCCATTGCTATCCGTTGTCCCTTGCGAAGGAGTTCTAAGCTTTTGGCACATAGATTGGCATAGATGCTGTCAAGTCATAGGGCTACATTGATAGGCTGCAACATGTTCTAAGTGGAAACTGCATTGCACAGTCCCCTCCAGGAATGGATGGAATCTAGCTGCAGCTTGGCTAAACAGCTCGAGACAACGACAGCATCGTCAGCGGAGTTGCTGAACGGTACATCAATACCATCAATATCTAATCAATATCCGTCACCGTTGGCATTGGTAGAGCTTAAGAGCTTGAGGGCCGCTTGATTCAAAACACGTGCACGTGCAATTCAGTGCAATTCGTGATTTCTTAATGTTGCACTCTCAGATCTCTCAGACAGAGGATCGGGTCGGCACTGTCGGCACACCGTAAAGGCATCCGATGTGTCCGATGGCGGACTGATGTCACTGGAAGTCATGGCAGGGATGCCGTCATAAACGTCTTTGAACACCGAGGCCAATACCCGATCGTTTCTTCAAGACATTTTTTACCTTTGCATCGGCAACGCCTTTCTCTACTTTTTGGTGTCTCTCATTGCTTCCATCAGCAGCTCAGCTGAAAGCTGCAATGAAGTCGAATGAAGTCATCCATGTCGGTTGCAGTTGCAAATGTGTTGCAAATGCGTCGCTGGTTCCCTTGTCGCCAGAGCTACATGGGCATGTTTTGAACCGCTGAGCTATGCAGGCGCCAACATTTTGGCACGTAAGTGTCAAAAGGACTGAAGGGAACTGAAGGGAACTGAAGGATCCAAAGGATCCAAATGGAAAGAACTACAACTTGATTTTTGTCATTTCCATTTTTGCATTTGCATCACGCTCTAGAGGCCTCCATTTTTTTCACACGTCTTTGCCAATGCATTCGTTGCGCATTGCGTGATTCACCATATAGCAATTGTGTGTTAATGTTGTTCTTGTCCATTGGCGGATTGTTCTGATGTTTGTAGTGGATAGATATTTGAATTGTCAGGAGCTGCTCAACAACTGCGTGCGGCCACCTTTCGCAGAGATGATGCGGGTCCGGAATGGGTGCAAGACAGGGGTATTGCTTGCAGAAGATACTGGCAGATAACAGATGACGCTGATCCTGGAATATTTGTGAAGATAGATATTCGGACTTACAACCACGTAATTCAGATTCTTGTTGCGCAAAGGGTTTTCACAATTTCTGACCAAAGGAGAAAGACATGTGGCAGATGAGATAGAGGGTGAAGACAGTTTGGTCGGCATGACATGGAAGGATTGTAAGATCTGGTAAGAAAAAATGTAAGATTTTTTATGCCTCCCAAAAACTGCTTGCGTTGGTCCATATTGGTCCTTGCCTACCTGGCCGTGTCAGGACGTGGACCTAGCAGCCGAACTGGAGAGTGCAGAAGCTTTTGAACGTCAAGGCAGGGAAAGACAATAGAACCTACGGGGACCTACGGGATAAGATTTTGATAGATTTTGGTGATGTTTCATAGTCATTGTCACCAAGCCACTAAGAGTCACTAAGGGGCATTGCTCGCCAGGCGTTTCCCAAGTTCTGCGAATTCCAGGGGCTGATCAGTTGTCTGGGAAGAAATGGGAATCAGAGGAGGACTGGCAGCTTGGGCACGAAAATGTCAAGACTCCAGACGTGTCAAGACAGGATCTTGTGCAGTTCCCAAATCCACCAGGTATCCACCAGGTATCCACCAGGTATCCACCAGGTATCCACCAGGTATCCACCAGGTATCCACCAGGTATCCACCATATTCATGTGGCTTTGATTTGGTAGCCTGGAGGACTGGAATGGACTGGAATGGACTGGAGACTGGATGTGCGGTCCATGATGTACCGATGTACCCCTTGATGACTTACTCCGAGGTCTAAAAGCTCTACCAATGCTTCGATGGCGTATCTCATCGAGCAGCAGATTTCCAACGAACTGACCTTCATGGAGAGAAAAATCAGGGTGAAGCACAATGGAAAGATTGGAAAGATTGGAAAGTGAAGAGTCTGAAGAGGGAAAGCCCATGAAAGTCCCAGATGCGGAAGTTCTTGTTCTTTTCGACTCCCTTCAACTAGAGACATCTAGGGATATCTAAGGCATTTTCGGACTTGTTTGGAGAGCCACATTGACACATTCGTTGCTGATCTTCGCTGATCTTCAATTCGTTGCGCCATCTCCCAAGTCGAGTAGAGATTGACGAGTCGTGAGGAGATGCAGCATGATTGGGACGAGCTCCAGACCTACACACCGTATTTCTTGGTTTGGGGAAGCTTGGTGGCAGATCGTCACTGTACACTGTAAGTCACTGTAAGTCACTGTAAGTGCAGTTCAAAGTGTTCAAAGTGTTCAAAGTTTTGGGGATTTTGGGGCGCCTTGAGGAAACTTTACTGAATTTGATCGACGTTTTTGCTTCAAAATGATGCCATTCCATGGGAGGCAATGGGTGTCAGTGTGGTCTCAGGTTTGCTATTGACAGCTTGAGTACTGCAACGAAGTCTGACGAGATTGACGCTGACATATCTGACATGGACAAATGAAAAGTAGGTCCTAAGGGTCCTAAGTAGGTAAGTACTCTAAGTACTCCGCAGATTGGAATCTTGAGGTTTGAGAAGTCTATTGAATAGCTTTGGATTTTTCGCCCTGTCGCACACCTATCGTGTCTCTCGACTGCAATGAGGCATAATGAAACTTTATACTTTGACAAAACGGGGTAGTGCTTGCATTTTGGTGGACTGTTCTAAGAATGTTGCTGGCACGCCCAGATTCAATCCGAATGAAATGACTGAAATGGATCAAAAGTGGCTCTGAGTGTTCCACCCGAACACATCCCAGGCACAGAAACCCTATGGCTTCCAAGTGCACATTTTCTATGCCACTCGCAGGAGTCGGCGACTGTTGTCACAGATGTGTAGAGCACCACGTGGGGAAGAGAAACATGTGTGAACATGTTTAACATGCAGATACATGCAGAGGGAAACAGTCAAGAACCGAAGAACCGTATCATAGCGATTCATACCAGTACTACGAGAATCTTCGAGAATCTTCGAGAATCTTCGAGATTTGCGAACGCGATGAAACGAGTTGAGAGGTGTTGGACTCCGTTGGACTCCGTTGGACTCCGTTGGACACGGTGATGTTTTTGAACGAGGTCATCGTTGTTGCTGGACTGAGCTTTATCTCAGAACGATTGATGGCCACAAGCCGTCGAGTTTTCGCAGCTTGGCACAGCAAACCGAATAAAAGCCGATGATTTTTTTGAACGAGAACAAGAATGAACAAGCCGACTCCACCGACATGCCGAAGTTCCATGAAGAACTGACTTTCCGCTGAAGGCAAAGAAATTTAAGACTCTAAGAAGACGTAGAGAGAGAGAGAGAGAAACCCATCAGTGTGTGTATGTGTATGTTTCTCATGAACACTAAGTTTGGGAAAGTTGATTTGTGGCAAGTGCTTCACAGCTCTTCACATGTCACCTTTGCGTGTCCTTTTTTCATACTTTGTGACAAACTCTGTGCAGCTTCAATTCGAGTTGTCTCACGATGTCTTGCGGCGCCGCGGCTTTGCCTGCGCCATCCAGGCATTGGAGATTGTCGCCCTCATCCTGTGCCACGTCCTGTGTTTCTACATCGCATATCAGGATAGGAGCAGCAGGCGACTCACTGAGAGATCGGGGACATGGGGAACACAGCAGTTGCATTGCAGTTGCATTGCAGTTGCATCATGTTCAGCATCATCTTTGGCCATGTTGCATCCGTATGTTACGTATGTTGCTGTTTACTGGCGACTGCATTGATGTATTTAGTGGCGCTCTGTGACATAGCGAGAGAATCGCTGAGTTTTCAAGAGATGTTCAAGGTGCAGAATTGTGAAACATAGAAGTGCCATGTCATATATGTCATGATGTCATTCAAAAGACGTTGTGCCGTGTTATGCTCAGTGAAAAGCTGAACTTCCACTCCTTCAATACGTGCGTTCTGGTAGTTCCTTGGCGTTACGCATGCATCAGACCTTTTGATCAAAGGGGTTGTGACAAGAAAAACTGAGAAGATTGAAAGGATATGAAAGGATCGAAAGATGGAGGGAAGTTCCAGGAACACCCTGATTGAAATCTTGCTGAGGCCTATGCTGCACAATTGGTCACGGTAGCCATTGCACAGTTCAGGCTGGACAAACGGCACCTGCAAGGCCTGCAAGAACTCACAGAACTCACACAGTCGTGGAACGGTCATCCGGGGATTCATCAGGTTCGCAGCCAATGCGCAGAACCTCGACCCGACCCAAGGCCAACGTCGAAAAGTGAAAAATCTGTTGGAATCGGACCGTTTCGGCATGTTTTTACACATTTTACAGCAGGTTTACTCTAGATCTGTTCACTATTCCGACAATTCCATTCAAGAATTAGGGAGAAAGAATGAAGTCATTCAACCCTGGTCCTGTGTCCTGGTTCGTCAGGTGTATCTGCAGATGTCATGTCAGAAGGATTTTTTCAATCCTTTTGTTCGACACTCACGCGTGGAGATTCGAATTTCTCATTGGCGAACTCTGGACAGCAACAAGATGCCATTGGCTTCTCTCGACTCATAATTCGCACCATTCCTGATGCTTTAAATATGCAAAAGCAAAGTGTTTCACGGAAAATTCTGCACAGGAGGCAGGAAACTGTAAACTTTTTTTTTCAAGAATTGTCTCCTTATCATTGAGTCATCCTTAGTTTCCCCACATCCTGCAACTTAAGTAACTTGTGAGCTTTTTATTATTTTGCTGTAGCTTTGCTCTGCTGTTTTGCGATCTTTACACATTGCAAACAGAGTGATGGCTGAGGAGCAGTGAATATTCCATGGCACCTGAGTTGGTGTCAGCCATCAGGCAGGCCGCTGTTTCCAGTGCTTACAACTAAGTTGACGCAGAAGACCAGTGAAAACGTTCGGTGTTTGTGTTGCTGCGTAGCTGCCAAAACGGTGTGGTAGCACACAACATGACATAGACGATGGGGAGTCTGTCTGCTGTGCAAAATTGTCGCTCTGCAGACTTTGGTCATCGATGGAAAGAGTTGTGCTGAGAAATGCCAAGATCGCTAGGATATCACTGTCGACTGTCGCCCTAGCTAGATATTCAATAGGTCCTATAGGTATTCAATAGGCAGGAGCAAAGCAGTGTTCAACTTGTCCTCTCAGTGTTCTGCGGTCCTTTCTGTCCTTTCTGTGCAGGTCTGAGGGCGACACGAAAAGCATTAAACTTCCACGGAGTCAGCACAGTCAAAACAACGTCCTCAACGAGAGGCAGGAAAATGTTGACCTTCGCCACTCAGAAAAGTGCCACTTTCGTATCCTTGTGTCAGGGCCGCAAGTTTCTCTACAATTGGGCTTTCTAGGAAGCCGAAATAGTTCTTCGAACAAATTGACGTGTATTTCCCGTATGACCACGTTTGTAATCCTTGCACATTGTTTTCAATCATCTGTGATATCGAAAAACAGAAATGCACACACAAGGCAGTAAAAATGACAATAAGATAGAATAATAACAATACTTGTGTAGGTGAACCTGGAAACCTGCCACTTGGAAGTGGCATGCCTGTTGTTAGTGCCCTATCTTTACTGCGCCTTGCTTTTCTAGACCATGCTACTTTGCATAGGACAAAGAACACTTGAGGCGACCTACCAGGTGTCAGGCAATCCCTGCGATTTTGCAGAGTTTTGGCTTGTGATGAGTGTGATAGAGACGCGAGGTGGCAGCACTTGTCCTTTGTTCGCATCTACGTCCGAAAATTCTGCATCTTTGCTGGTTGGGCAGCCACTTAGTGGCAAGAGTTCGTGACTCTTCGTGACTCTTCGTGACTCTTCGTGCTTCAGCGGTGCAGGGCTGGTGCACTGTTTGGCCTCGATTCTGAAGCCAACTTGCCCTGTGCCGCACGAGCAAGGTCATTGCAGTTTGGCTGGGGGCGGTGATTGTCCAGCAGCTTGGCAGCAAGGCAGAATCATTGCAACAAGTTGCAACACACCGGAACTTATTGAGATTATGACTAATCATGACTAATCATGACTAATCATGACTAATCATGTGTACCCGGCATTGCCTTGTTGAAACTGCAAAGCTTGTGACGCTGACAGGTCTGGGCGAGTCATTAAAGGAATTCACCGGACAGAGATGGAACTGAAGGCGCTGAATCGAGCCTTCGTTCAGGGCGAAGCACGGATCCGAAAAAATATCCGACTAGTTCTGCAAAGTTCGAAGAATGCATGTTTGCTAGTCTCAAATGAACAAGATGGACAAGACAAAACAAATCAATATAACCAACAGAGTGGCTTTTCGGTCGTTGATCTTTGAGATCTCCTGAAGTCCTCCACTGATCGCCAGGATCCTTTAAAGCCGCGTCGTTTGGACTTCGCAGCCCCTTGGCGCAGGGAGTAGTCTGAGTAGACTGAGTGGACAGACGTGATCGATGTGCTGTTCGGGAAGACATCGACCAGTTTCTGGAGTTTGAAGAAACAGCAGGTTGATATAGGTTGATCGGGTTGCACAAACACAGCCAATCCATTGCTTTCAAATTGCTTGGTAATTTTATGCCATTCTCTTTGCGTTGGTTGCCACCCATTGCATACGCATTGCAATGGGTTTCCTTTTCCGTTTTTGGACACCAGGGCGCTGATGCAGCTGATGCAGTCACAGTTGCTGTGGAAGTGCAACTTGACAAAGATGGGGAATGGAAAATATGGAAAAAATATGAAAAATACAAAAACAAACCATTGAGATGCCATTGATATGCCATTAACATGTATTTAATGTATTTATTGATATTTCAACCAAGGTGTTTTGGAAGGAAAACACATTTCACCCCAGTAGTAAGCTCTAGTCGGCCATGATGAAAGTTAACCATTTAGAACAGCTGTCAAAGGATTGTGTGCCTAGTCTTGATGCATTTCCCATTGGAAGGATGGTGCTTGAAGGTTTCTCACACCAAAATGGAGGAACACGAGGAACACATTCTTGTTGAACCAGCGTACCTCAAGCATTTTGACCTGCAGGGACGGAAATCGACAGCTACTGCGAGACCTTAAGACCAAGACCGTCGCACAGCTGCTGGAACACGTTCAACCACTGACTTTCTGGCAGCGACTGCAGGCACAGCGGTAAGGGCATTAGATTATCATAACATTTCATAACCCAGAAATGCTGCACAAAGTCAAAACCTTTCCAGGAATAGATCTCAAAGGAAGGCTTTTTGTGGCACACTGCAAAAATTCAATCAGGCATCAGCTACATCAAGACAGAGAGAATGAAAAGATATGAAAAACTCATGAGAGATGAATTATGATGAATTGGAATTCGTGGGGAGAATACAACACGGAGTTTTTTTTGACTACCCAAGAAGTCGAGCCTTGTGAAAGACTATTCGGCCCGACTTCGGCCCTTCTGTTGTTCGGCATGGGAAAAATGCCGTGCTCCTCGCTAGGGGAAACGCTTGGCAGTGCATACCTAAGGGGGATTCATCAGAGAGTGCTGGGTATGTTGGGTGGAGTAGAGAAGCTTCAACACTTCAACACTATCTGAATTGATTTTTGAATATCTAGAACGATTCTATAATTATAATGTAGACATGATGTAGACATGATGCATACTATGTCTCGGAAAAATATGGAGAGTAAGGCAGGCTGTGCTCCCATTTGTTTCCGGGCACATGCTCCTTGGAGAACTCCACGTTCTGGTCATGTTCCTCCCGGTACAAACACATCAAACACATCAAACACATCAAACACTACCTGTCAAACAAATTCAAATGACCGATCAGACGTATCGATGTTGCCTTCTTGGCGCAGCTTGGCGCACGGCGCAGCACGTTCCAAGGTGCGAGACGAAGAAGGTGTCGAACTCAGTGGGCTCCTTCCACTGGAGTCCCTTGCTGAGCACAAGCTGAGCATACGCGTGGAGGCCATGAATTTCAGTCGGCATTGGAAAGTCTTCATTTGAATCATTTAAATACATATGTCATATGTCTATGAAGAATATTACATACATAAGACATATATATATGTGTGTGTGTGTGCATTGAAAAGCATTTCAACGTGATTTTCTTGTTTCTCTCTAAGCTTCTCTTGCCAGTGTTTATAGCTTTGTCCAGTTAGAAAGTCTTTAATACAAGAAATCTGTGAAGGTACATTTCAAGCTTACAAAGTGTTCCAATGAGCGACCCAAACACAATATTGATATGATCTCTTCCCACTCAAAAAAGATATGAAAGATTTTTCGTGCGTTCTCATCAAGTAAAAGATGATTTTTTTTTGCAGAGAAAGGACTAATGGTTTGATTTTCGAGGTTTCAAATAGTGGGTATAGTGTTTTCAATCGCGACTATTCTCCGATCGCCAGGCACTGTGAGCTCCAAAGTTGTGCTCGATAGTTCCACGTAGCCGTGTAAAAAGAGCGTCACCGAGCAGATGAAGCACCGTTGTGTCACACACTTGTTTGCACAATGCAAATCAACGCGAATCAAGGCCAAGAATGACACACACACAAAAAAAAAAACAAAATACAGATAAATACAGTGATTACAGTGATTACAGGTACCAAAAAAAAGATGCCATGAGGAACTCTGAGGAACCCGCCAATGTGTCGGTTTGCTTTAGGTTGATGTTAGTTTATGTTAGTTTATGTTAGTTTTCTATTTGTGGTTTGACTTGGCATCGCAGTGAGGCGAAGATAGCAGCGAAGTTGTTTCCATGATGCGTTTCAGCCATGTTTTTTTCACACAGAGACAGAGACTGAGACTAAAACAGGACACCTGACAGAAATCTGACAGCGACAACAGACACAGATGACACAGCCAGACGGCCAGATGACCAGACGACCAGACGGCCAGACCTGCGCCAGGCTTTCAGCTGATGGAGGCAGTGCGTTGCTCTCGCAGACGAATAGGCCACAAAATCGTGGAATCAAATCGACTTTCGTGTCGAGTGTCGACTAGTCGACTCAAGACTTAGTTGGATTCAACATGATTCAACATGATTCAACATGATTCAACCTGATTCAACATGATTCAACTGGAATCGTTTAGCATCGTTTAGCATCGTTTAGCTGTTTAGCTTTTTACATTAGTACAACTGCATTTCAAAGCCACGAAATTTTTGCTGTGCACAGGCAAGGTCAAAGTGCATTGCATATTGCAGCCACTGCTGGTGCAAGCAACAGTGCGGATACCCTTGGACATCAGGATGATCATGCCATGAAGGATCGTGAAGGTATCTGTGTAAGTTTGTTTGCAAGGTGATGTCCCTTCGAAATCACGTGTACATTCTCCAAAAAAGCGAGTTTTCTCAAAAAGGACAGTTTTGCACCATTCATCGTCCCTGTGACATCCTGTGACATCCTGTGACATCCTGTGACATCCTTATCAATATCTTTCAATATCTTTCAGCAAAGGTGTTCGATTTGAAAACTGTCGCCATGGTCCTTTGATTCTGAGGTTTGCGGCTCTTAGTCGCGGAGGGAGCTGATACAACTGCCAAGGCCACCGTGCGATATCCGCGCGATATTAAAAACGACTTTCGGATCTCTCGGGACAAGGGAAATTCCTAGAGCTTCCTCTGCTGAATTTGAGAATTTCATATTGCATGTAGTGAATGTATAGTGAATGTAGTGATTCCATGCACAGCGATAGAAGCTGTTGCAGGATGCCCACGGCAAAACGACGGGAGTCTCAGGATGTTTCTTTGGCCGTTTCTTGTGCCACGGGGTCCTACCTTTTTCCTAGTTTTTCAGTTCGAATCCTTGTGCTTCTTCATCAGAGATCGAAGTGAGATCTAGGTTTTTGTAGTGTTTTTCTTCGTTGGTATTGCAGGCATTCCCTATTGTTTGCTCTTCTTGAGGCCCTCTTCTCTGCACTTTCTGAATCCTTATTCCTGTCTCATTGTTTCAAAGTCCTTGAGTTATCACATGTTGTCACTGATCACAGATACAACCCGATACAGCCTGTATGGTCTAGCAGAGTCTAGCAGTAAGGGCGTTGCAATACGCCGAGCAACGGGGAGATGTCGAGGTGCGCCATTTCGTCCGTTTCTCCTGATCAAATTCAATATCTTTTTGCGTTTTTGCAAACATGAAATATGCGTTTTTGTCTTTTTGCGTTTTTCTGGATTGAACTTTTTTGACGGAATCACCCCAACTCTTTCTTCGTTTCAGGCTGTTGAGAGCATTTCTTTGGGCTCAACATTGAAAGTAGCAGCTTGGTTTGGAACATACAGAGAGAGCACTTGTCGCTTGTTTTTAGGTGGCATTTTTGGGCAGACCTGGTGGACTCTGAATTCTTATTCCTTCTTCTTCTTCTTCTTCTTCTTCTTCTTGTTCTTGTTGTTGTTGTTGTTGTTGTTCTGGTTCTCCGTTAGGATCCAGGAAAGATCGTTGAATATTCAACACTCAAACCCACGTTTCGTTGAGGCAGTTGAACTGAACACCTCACCATCTGCCATGCATCTCACCATTCGCCGTATCCATGGCCATCTCGAATCTCGACAGCAAACCGAGCTGCTTCCGAGGCTGAGGACTCTGGAGGCACCGGACGACCGGTGAATCACAGCGCGTCCAAAGTGGCTCTCACTGAAAGGAATGAACTCGAATTAACGAAATAATCAACGAAACATGAAACATCATGAAACATCATAAAACATCATGAAACACTGGATCAGATGTGCGGCATATGCCCTTTGCATCCCTTTGCACCCTGCACATAGCTTTGCAGTTTCTGTTCAGGCAAGGCACAAAATTTCAAAAGCAGCGCATCGTTCTGAGCCTTAGTGATCCCTTGTATCAGGGCCTCATCACCATGTGAAGTCAAAGGTCGGAGGTGTTCGTGTGTGCTTTGGCGCAGAGATGAAGGAAAAGTTGAAAATTTCTTAACGTTTGCCTTATGACTTTGTGGGTACCACCTATTTTGCCCTGAAAGTCACTCCGAGACCAATAATTCGTTGCAAAAATTGAGAGAATTAGCACACAATGCCGAGTTGGACCGCTCAAGATGAAGCAGCTGTAGAGGAATTGGAGGAAGGCGCCAGACTTTAGATGACTTTAGCATGTGTGGAACATGTGTGGAACATGTGTGGAACATGTGGAAGTTCGTGAATACTTGGTGAATGTCTCGACATCTCACTGAATCTTTCACTCTTGCTCGCATCGCTGAGCTGCTACCATCCTTTCCCCGGAATTCATCACCACATTAGCCAATGCTCACCATATTCCATATTTACTTTGGTGTGGCTCAAAGCCAAGCTTTGTGAAGTTCGTTCGAAGGTTTGAGTACCGAGCTCATTGCTGCAGTTATCGTGGCTGTTGCGGGCGGAGGCGCGATCGTGAAACACCAGGAACGAGTCGGAACGAGTATGAGAAAAGTGATAAAAAATGAGCTTCAGGACCAGAACAGGGGCGTCCAACGCTAGTAACGCTAGTAGAAAAGGTTGTCAGGGCATGGCAGAGCGTGGCACAAGTTACACAATCTTTATGAAAGAGTATGAGGAAAGAGAGGTATTTGATCCAGGTTCAATGAACACACAGTCACCGCGGTTTCACGTGATTTGCCAGGCCTTTGCTTGGTTTTGCTTGTTTGCATGTAGCTTGGCCAAAAAACATCATTTTGCATTTTGAAGTTCCTTCCATTTGGCAATGACTACCGACATGGCCATGTTTGCCTTTCTGAATTCTTTCATCGCTCTGTAGTATGTTGTTGTTGTTGTGTACAAGGCCTCTCATTGAATCAATTGTTGAAAGCCCAAGGCTACGACGACGCTTTGGTCGTGGGAAAGCCCAGAGATGGTGTCAGAAGTGCAGGGTTGAGGCGAGGCATGAAATCATTCTGAAGCTTTCTCGTGACTTTGATGTTTTGCAGAGCTGGAGGCTCTACTTGAAGCAGTGGGGAAAAATTAGAGATGCTTCAACAGCACAACAAAAGGGTGGTGCTAGTTGTAGTTTCAAAAGAACGAATTGCACCTGGCAACATTGGTTGTCGAACAATGTGACCTTTGACACATCCTTCGACAAAATACTCCAAAATACCCTATGCAGCCAGTAGAAATCAGTAGAATCTTGTTTAACCAGTTTATAACCAGTTTAACCTTTAAAGGGGACCCAGCCTTACACACCTCACCAGGTCGCTGTTTCCGTGCCAAAACAAGCACGAATGGGATGAAATCGGATGAAATCGGAGCCAAGTGTCCAGCAGCTCGGCCAAGGTCGGAAGAGATCCATGGTCGCTCAGGAGGTGCCACCAAAACTGCAGCGCAAAAGAGAAGTGTTGGATGTGGGAAGTGGAATTTATTCAATTTATTCTTAGACATGGCAACAAAATCCTTTCTGACAACCTCATTGGGTTTGGGACATCTGACACCTTCGACATCCCATTATACAAAGAACATTGACATGTTTTGCAAAATCTCAAGACATGCCTTTGAAGCCTTTGCTTGATCCTCTCAAGAGGACAGTTGTTGCTTCGGAGCATCACGTCCTCAAGTTGTCTCTATTTGAATTTTGCATTTGCCCTTTTTATCCATGTATTGCATCGGCAAGGCAAAGCCAGAAAGGCGCAAGCAGGTTTGGACAGAGCAGACAGCACGGGGCCCTAAAACTTGATTAGGCAAAGCAAGGGCAAACAGGGACTGATAATGACTGATAGTATCACTGCCAAATTGGTGACATGGATCCATAGGTGCAATGATGTACGCAGAATTCTTAGAATATTCCTGCGGACTGCATAGACAGTGGAAGAAGACACATTGCAGGAAGCGTTGCGAAAGAACCGAACCTTGAACAATGCAGGCACTGATGTTCTGTGTCAAAGTCTGTACATGTTTTGATGGCAGTGAATTTGTGAATCTTGTTTTCATCTCGTCAGAAGTCTGTGACAGTCTGTGGTCCCAGCCACTTTGTGGAACCTTCGGATTCTCTTGAAGCTGCAACACAGGAAGTTATGAATTTCTGGAATTTCTCCTGCTGGATTTGCAGTTTCGTGTTCAGACTTGTTTTGGTCCTGGCTCGGCTCACAAATCTGATCTTATCAAAGCCTCGCTGCAGATCGACGAGAAAGCAATGCAAGACGCTCAGCACACATTCCGACTCCACTCGCAATTGAGATTCCGGACCTGAGTAAACTGAGTAAACAATTCAAATTGAAATTGGTCATGAAATTTCACCACATTACAGGGATCACAGGAAAAAAAGTCCCTGCATTTGTCGCACAGGAAGTGCATCAGCTCCAAGGCAGGGAAGTGAGATGTCAGCGCAACGTGATGCAGTTTTTGGATGCTTTGATTATCAAATAAATTAGCTTATATTATGTTACCAGTAGTACCGCACAAGGCGGTGGCGGAAGTTTCAGAATAGGAAACCTATAGGAGACGTTGGTTGTTGTGAATCACGGATGGCAGAGCGAATCCACTGATTGACCGAAAGGTGGTTG
>Ga0126342_10007873_pt1 | contig 19060 bp, 18 predicted proteins | sample Cyp1metagenome_FD_92528 | JGI IMG/M metagenome (GOLD analysis project Ga0126342, IMG submission 92528) | Coral microbial communities from Lord Howe Island, Old Settlement Bay, Australia - Cyphastrea 1 metagenome | ecosystem: Host-associated > Invertebrates > Cnidaria > Coral ... | reverse complement strand
CTTCTGACTCTTTCTCTTCTACTCTTCTCTCTTCTAATCTTTCTCTTCTCTCTGCATCTTCCCTGCTCTGCTTTTCATCTGTCCATATTGTCGGAAGTTTGACTTCTAAACTTCCTTCGATAAATATATATCATATATCACGGATAACCTGGCAAACATGTGCACGGCATATGCTCACAACCTCACCGTATTTTACCACAGGGATACTTGCGACATCTTGCGACCATGGAAGCAAATGGTTCAAGCAAAGGGGCACAACTAAAGAGCGTGTGGAAGAATAGGACCACATCAACTGTCCTGAGTTTCGGTCAGGCAGCAGGCTCTCAAGCCCTGCATCTGTTCAACTTCCAAAGTGACAAACACAGATTTTTCCATCTGAAACTCCACTAAGCTTCCTCCTCTACATAAGTTAGACTACTTCTTGTGAAACTTTTACCCACCCCCTATGAAATCCGCGTTTTGGATTGCCCTGCACAAGCCTGCAGCTGTGTGGCCGAAACGGGACAGGCACATTTGGCATGGCGTGCCTACACATATTCGACCTACTTTGAGTCTCAAACATTGCCCAAAACAGTTCACTTGGTGAAATGCTGGGCCTCAAACTCAAGCACCATGTAGTCTTTGCCAGGGTCCTCCATTAGATCCTTCCACTTGTCAGCCGACGTCATGGACTGCACGGTCTTCAACACATCAGACTTAAAGACTTGCACCATCTGCACCGTGCGGTCGTCCCTGGGGGCCCCATCCGGCAGATCTCCGCCCAGTAGCGCAGTAGGAAACAAAACACACTGCAGCAGTTCCGCTTCAGTTTCCATGGACTTTGCAGTGTCAATTTGCAGCATGTCCAGAAGTTTCTGCGCGGATTCAGCATCTTTGGTTTTCCAAGTGCTCAACGCTACATACACAGTGCCTGGGTTTTTTGCCTCCGGCTTCTCCATGTAGTACATGGCACCACGATAGGTGCCATTCATGTCAACTATGGGGTTACCAGTGGCACAGGTCGCCATGAGTTCTGACACAAAGGTCTTGTTGCTCGGACGATTGGTGTGCTCTGTGTGGTAAACCTCCTTGCTGTGAAACGCTGCCACCCAAAAGAGCTTGTCCTTCTCTGCCTCAGGTGCCCTGGGGTGGCCCATGACAGTCATCCAAGGCGCCCCTACTTCTTCTTTCACCTGGATCTTGGCATCTGCCAGCACGAGTTTCGTGGTTTCGACCGGGTCCTTGCTAGCAAAACGGCCACAAACTCCAAAGCCATCAGTCCAGCTTGCTGTGGCCACGGCCAACAGAAATTTGCTGCGATCAGCTTCGGACAAAGTTTCAAAGAACTTCTGCAACTCATCTTCTGACGCGCCTACAATCTGCTCCTGGAGGCTGGCAGCACTTGCCATGGTGAGAAACAAGAATTGTTGTCAAAGCCTGCCACTGTGGACGGCCTAAAAAATACACTGAAAGCCAAAACAACCACGGAACGTGTTGAGTCGGCAGCAAGTTCACGATGGCATGGCATCCTATCCCCATGCCCCATGTTTGAGCATGTGTCTCATGCTTCCAACCTGCCACATGATCCACATGCCACATGCAATCCGCCCGGAATCTGCCCAGAAAGCTCCGAGTATCTTCTCCGTCTTCGCTCCCATCGCTGATCTCCAAAGCTCTCGGAAAGTCCGAGCCTGGGCAAACATCCGAGCAACAAGCGGTGAGGCACAGCAAGATGTATATAAGAGCTGATGGACGGGGAGACAGGGAGTGAAACAGCTATCTAAATATCTATATAAATCATATCCCGCGAATCCTGTGTATATTATATAAATACGCATCTAAAATACAAATGCGAGAGAGAGAGAGAGAGAGAGATTATGTTAGGGTGACTTCGCGAGGATCTTGGCTGAGATGTTGTTCCGCATGGCGGCCCTGCATAGTTGTTCTTGGACCTATCACAAGTAGGCCAAGGACCCCGGTTTTTGAGCAACAGTAGCCAATCAGCAGGAATCCTGCAAGAAGCATGATGCAATTGCGGGTACTGTATCTGTTCAATATCCATGAGCACTTGACGGTCTATGCAATGCTGGATCGGTCCTTCAGTGCAAACGAAGGCAGAGAATAACATTATCAGCAACCCGCCCATGACTGATGCGTATTGAAATGCAACGCACACCTCAAGGAATGACACCGACGGCCACTGGAGAGCTTTAGTGGGCATGGGATCGCCAGCACTTCCATTTGTAGAATTCTTATCCTTTTTTCATTTCACAATGTCCATGCTGTTGCAGGAGCCAGGCAGCAACTAAGCGCGGAACATTCAAGAGCCCAGCCCCAACCATATTTTTCAGGAGGTTGATGACCTGAAACACAGGAAGGCTATGGGAACGCTAACCGCTCACCCCACCTTCCCAGCTATGAAGCTCTTGGCATCTGACGGTGGCTGTCACTGTGGAACCCACCTCGCCCTGCACAACCGGAAACTGCGGAAACTGCGGAAACAATGGTTCAAGCAGATTCAAGCAGTGTCTGAGTTGTATGGCCTGCCTTTGAACCATTGCCCAGCAAGGGCTTGTCCAATCCCACTGCCATTGCGGTTTCTTCAACTGCACTATCAAGTGCCTATTGGATGTTTGGCTGGGAGCCACATGCAGCGTTCAAAATATTGGCACCCTGAACATGCTGTAACATGATGTAACCACATGTCCCAAACAAATGCAATCGCAAATGCAGGAATGTATCCACACGTGAACATGTTGATATGTTGAAAGTTGAAACCTTGGTGAGCTTCAGGCGACACTTGGAATTCAATAACCTCCCGCCATTCTGCCACAGACTCCTCAAGCATCAAAGTTGTTCAAACCTGGTCTGGCACCCACCTGGATGGGTTCTGTATCATAAACCCAGGAAGGTTAGGGTGCAGACTCCTCCCCCAATCCAAGATTTTCCAAAGTTATCCAAAGTTCATACTCTCGTTGGCCCTGTCATCTTGTCCTTTGTCGCCACCGTGGGTCTTGCTTCGCTCTTGCCAAGCCTTGCACACACTCTTGTAATTAGTACAGAAACGCTTGTGCCGCTGTTGACTGGCTGAGAAATACAGCTCTTGAGTCTGAGGGTCTGGACAAGGTCAAAAGACCTCTTTCAAACCTCAGTGTTCGGTCGAAGCTAGTCATATTATGCAGTCATCTTGCAATTGGCTGTGTTCCCAAAGCGTATCACAATCATAAAGTAATCTCTCCAACATTCCATCCCTATCCATCTCTGGCACGCAGGCTCCACCTGGCTCCTGTCCGCTTCTCTGTTGCCTTCTCTGTTGTATCGCTTGCAGCGAAGGAACACTAGGCTCGGCCGTTGGACTTGTCGCTGGGGTGGGGGTCCCGTTGGTGCTGCCTTTGCAACGCAGCACCGCAGGAAGAAACCCGACTCACAAAGTGCCCTAGCACCCTCGAAGGCCCTGACAGGTATGGCCAAAGACCTTAGCATGTTTGCTGTGACTCCAGGTGCTTGATTTGAAATACTTTGAATTCCCATCAAGTCCCAATGGCCCGGGACACAAAAAGAAAAGGGAAAACAAAAAAAACAAATGAAAGTCGCAATCACACCCGGCTGCCCTACGCTGCGCTGCTTTCCAAGCCATCTGCTGTGTAACACCGCATCGAATTAGTTCAGGCCGCTCTTAGTTTTGAGATGACTGGACACGCAGGACCATTAGCAAAGTTTCTTCAAATGTTTCTTCCAAACCTTTTACCAAAGCCCTCCGACTATCAGTGACCCAAAACATCTTTGTGAGGTATGTTGTGCAAGGTCCATGCGCCCAAACGCGTTGAGAAATCAAATTGCTAAATGTACATGGAGCGGTTCCTCCCAATCCATCTCGATCTGACTAGCGGTTGCTAGAAGGGAGCCCTGGCACGCCTTGACACGCGCACTCACAATTAGCGTCTGGAACCGAATTGGCTGCACAGACTATACCGACCAAACATCTTTGGGTCGAATTCTTGCTCATTGTCGTCAGATGTTTTCAGATGTCTTCAGGGATCTGCCAGCTTGTCCTTGGGCATGCACCATCTTTGCCATTGGCAAACACGCGAAACAGAACGAAACGACATGAAACGGCGAAACGATGTTCTGTTTACGAGTCCTTCGCAGGAGTGCTGCTGCCATTGTTGGACAAGAGCGGTACCGTCGCATCCTCCAGCATCTTCAGGGCCTGTCACGATCCCAAAAAAGGTGGTGGAGGAACATCAATTAAAGGTTAACTTAACATCAAAGGTTAGTTGAGCCAGGCAATCTATGCTGTATCTGGCAAGTTTAAAATTGATGGAATGTATGGATGTCAAAAATGCTTCTTACATGGCCTTCAAGCGCTCCACACTCAAGCGCAGAATGGTTTCCTTGGAAGATTTGGAAGTCTGATTGATCATGGTTGATCTGCGCAATCTCCCACCAACTGCCAAAAGTTTCGCTGGGAATTGGCAGTTGCCGATACAGTCTCCACACATGTTCACTGAAATCGGCAAGATGCGAACTGCTGCGCACGTTGGGCTAAGAAGTGCCTCCTGAGAAAGCAAACCGTCAGTGCAAAGGCCAGCAGGACGCACACGAGGCACAGGAGCAGCGGCAACAGCTCGGCCTGGACCGTTTGGGATCTGGGATGATCTGGGAAGGTCCAGGAAGATCTGGGAAGATCTGGGAAGATCTGGGATTGGTCAAGCAGCTCCACACATCATGGATTGAGTTTTTTAATCCACAGTGACCGACTCATGACTGGGCCTCCCTCTCTTTGGCGCTGTGAAGACTGCGCTGAAGGGAGATGATCTGCTGCTCACGTCCCTGCCAACAAGAAATCAATGACTTCTATGTATTAGACTTGTTAGACTTAACATTCTCTCACTGGCGACTGTTTTCCGTCTCTCTCTCTCTCTCTCTTCCTTGCCTGGGTCTCAGAAGTGGCATTTGCCAAAGCTGTCCGGGCTGAACGTTCCTTTGACCTCATCGCTTTCAGGGCTTTCGTCTGATTGAGCTCTGCGGCCTTTTCCCGGTCCTTCTCCCGTGCCTCAACAGGCAAAGGTGGTCCAAATCACGGCGTCTCTCCAGCTGGAAAAAAGTCATGTCGACCAGCATGTAATGACAATATGTCAAAAGATGTTAAAAGAATACACTGTACAGTATGCAAAAATTGACTGAGATGAGATGATTGAAGTCGGGTTGCCATCTCTTTCTGGGCCAAGTCTTTTTCCTTCTCTGCTTCCCTCTCTTTTCCACGAAGTTGCAGGAGTGCCCCTGTCAGGTTGACAACTTCAGCTGTGGTTGCCACCCCGGTGGCATTTTGCCCTTTATGCCCTGGATGCCCTTGCAAGACCTGCTGTACAAGTTCAGCCGCACGCTGAGCGTGGGCTTCCGCAGCATGAAGCTCTGAATCTTCTCGATGCTCAGCTTGCTGTGCATCTTTGGCGGCCTTTTGATCTGCTGCCTCTTGCTGTCTGGACACTGAGAGCTGATGCTGAAGCTTTTTGGTGAGTTGGTCCTGCCGCTCTTCTTTGTCCTTCAGTTCTTTCACCTCCTTTTCGCCGTCCTCAATCACCTTGTCCTTTGAAGTCTCCAAGTCTCTTTGAGCAGCTCTTCCAGCTTTTACCTGCCGTGTCAGATTCGTGTTCTGCTTGCGAACGCTCTCCAGTGACTCAGCCAGCTTCGTTGCATTTTCTTCGGAAGCTTTCTCTCCACGTGTTTCGGCCTTCAATCTTGCCATACCTTTTGCAATCGTCGCATTTAAGCTTCTGATCTGATCTTCTGCACCGTGCTCTTTGGCGTGGGCCGTCTGCAGCGCGACTGTAGCAACACTCAACTGCTTCTGCAACTGCTCGACTCTGTGTCTATCAATGTCTTCCTGTTTGGTGAATTGTTTTTCCACCTTCTGCCGCTTCTGCTTTTCTAAGTCTGCTTCCTTTCCAGCTTCCTTTGCCTGCTCATGCGCTGCACGGAGCTGCTGCGCTTCCATCTCCAACCTCTTTGTCATAAAGACAATGCTCTGATTTAAATGTGCCTCGTTCTTTTCCTCCTTCGAGAGATGCTTCTCAGCGATTTCTTCACTCTGGTTGGCTTTGGTGCCGACTCGCTCGGCTTTGAGCAACTCCTCCTCCAAGCGCTTCACAGATTTGTTCAGGGTGACGTATCTCTTGAACATTGTCTTCTGTTTGTCTTCTGCTTCGTGCTCAGCTGCCAGTGCTTCTTGTTTTTCCTTTGCGGCATTGTCAGCTAAAACCTTGACATGTTTTGCCTTCATCTCAGCAGCCCGTTCGTTCGCAGCCGCCTCCCGCCGAGAAGCAGTCAAGTTGCCTTGGAGATCTTGAACCTCTCTTCGCAATATGGAAATGTTTGAGAAAGCCAGCTTCATGTGATGCTTGTCTGCCTTGACATCATCCCTCAAGGAGGCAACGGTTGAGTTAGCAAGTGCTGCTTCTCTTCTGTCCTCCTCTTCTCTACGCTTTGCTGCTTCTTCTTCCTTATGCACATCGCTCCGTGCAGTCCTGACATCCTGCTTAAGTTTGGTCATAGATGCCATGGCCTGCCGCTTTCCAGCAAGGGCCTTGCTTGCTGCATCAGTGGCATTGGCCACAGCCAGCTTTGCCCACTTTGCTGTTGTGTTGGCCTTCTCCTCGAGCTGCACCGATCGATTTTTGGCTTTCTCCGCATCACTCTCTGCCTTGGCTACTGCTGCATGAGCACCACGCAGTAGTTCAGCCAGTGCGTGATTTCTTGTTGCTTCGTGTTTGCTGGCATTGAGTGTTTGCTCCAGCTCCTTTTTCAAACGTGTTGTGTTGAACATAAGTTGATGGGCTGTTTGGTTTTCCGCTTCGAACCTCTGCTGCTCGATGGACAGTTGTTTCTCTGTCTCTTGCTCCTTCTCCTTGGCAGCTTGCTCCAATTTGGCAGATGTTCTTGCGATTGAGTTGGCTCTGTCCAATTGACTCTTTGCTTTTTGAAACTGCTGCCGTTCTTTGTCCAAAGCTTTTTGCGCCAGGTCTGCAGCACGATGTTCCTGGCTCGCATTTGCCTCTGCAGACTGCATGTGCTGTGCATCAGCTCTTGCTTGTATCCTCCCTCGCCTCAGCTCTTTTTCTACCATGGACTCTTCCTTCATGAGCTTTGTAGCGTTTTCTTCGGCGGCATATCTTTGACTGCGGGCATGTTTCAATGCCAGCTCCATGGTACGCAACTCCTTCAAGGCCTTCTGAGTAGCTCCCTCTGCCCTTTCAGCTTCTTTCTTTGCTGCAAGCGTTTCTTGGGTCTGATTCACAAGGGCTAAGTGGGCCTCGTGTTCTTCCTTGTTTAATCGTTCCCCGGCAGCTTCACCTTTCTTCTTGGCCCAAGCCACGTCCTTCTTCGCTGTTGCTAACTCCTGTGCCAACTTGAGGACCTCTTGCCGCAACCGATTGGCTTTGAGCCCCTCCTCTGAGGCATTGGCGATGGCTCTGCTTGAGTTCCTCTTCTCCAGTTCCAGCTGCTTTTGTACTTCCGTAACTTCCTCCTCCAAAGATTTAGCTCGCGCAAGATCTGCCTTTTCTTTCTTTTCAACCATCTGTCCATGTTCATGCGACTGCCGCAAAGATGCCAACGCTTTGCGCAGCTTTTCTTCCAGCTCCTGCTGTCGCTGGATTGCTTGCTGAGCTTCTTTGCTCTCAGAAGCAATTTCCTTTTTCTCACGCTGAACTGTAACCTCTGCTTCTTTTGCTCTCGCGATGGTCTTGATGAGCAACTCCTTTTCTTGTTCCTGAAACGTAAACTGAAGAGGTCACCATCTTGAATCCGACAACTTCAAGCATGAGTCACAGACAAATACGCTAGATCAATCTATATAGATTACCCAATATTACACATGTAGACCTTCTCACATCTTCTCACTGATTCAGATTGAAGCAAGTTCCAACTCATTCCAACTCCGCATCCGAATCGGCTGAGCTGGGCACCTCCAACTCCTGCGCCACCACCGCCTTCGCCTCCGAATCTCGGAGCTGCTGTTCCAAAGCCGTGACGTTGGACGAAGAGTTGGAGGCCTTGGAGGCCTTGGAGGCCTTGGATTGCTCCAACAGTCTCCAACCAATAAGCACGGAGCACGGCACAAAATGTACAAACAAAAACGAAGGAAAAAAGATGAAATGTAAAGAATGTGTAAAGTATATGTAAAGAGCGACCATTTGTTTGAAGTTGGGACCAAAATTCACAAACCAAGGCTAAGTATGCATATAATAAAGGATCACATGAGAACCAGAGCAGCACAAATAAATCATCTTCAAGTTGGAACCAGAATCGGACAATCCTGTGTAGCTCGTGTAGGTCTCTATTCGCAACTTTGTGTCTCTGATGTCTCTGATGTCTCTGTGTGCCTTCATCGTGCATTCTCTGCCTCTCCAGCTCTCTATCAAATGCTTCTGAGGCTAGTAGCCTGGCGAGAAGTATTCACTGACTCCTTGGCCGGCCTGGGGAAAAGAGTGGAGGAGCTTGGATCGTTCACATTTCAGGCTAAGTAGTTGTGAAACCCTATGTAACAAGTCGCTGCAACATGCTGCTGGTATTGCTGCTGATGTTCCTGACTCAGGTCGTGTATTGCTGCTACCAAGGGTCGAAGCCAGCATGCCAGCAGCCTGGCACTCTTGCAGAGTCTGTGACATGTTGATGCATTTTGCTTCGCAGTTGCCATCGCTGTCATTTCCCAAGTACCTTTGCCGTTGCTTCTTTTGGTGAACTGCCCCGATCCACCTCATTCTGCCAGGCAGGATCCGCACCAGCAAGGCAGCAAAGGGCGGCCTGAAAGAATGCCACGCCACATACGCGACTTTGGGCCCCACTTCGAAGGAAGCACTGACTGCATGTTTCTGCCAACCCCAAGTCTATCCCATTAGAGCCTGGAGGAACCTGCGAAGTAGACTGGAGCGACCTGGAAGGACAGGCTTTGCAATCAGCCAGGCAGCCAGGGCACACAACCCTCCCCACTTGCTGTTGATTCCAACTTCTGACGTTGCTGGCCTGACGGTCTTATGACTTGCACCCTCCCAATCATCGACCGCCCTGACCGGCATGGTCGATACAGACGACATGGGCGTCGCTCTGGCGACATCTCTGGAGAAGACCTGGCGTCCTATGTCTCGATATGTCTCGATATGTCAGCATTTCATGACCTGTCGAAACGCCTTTGTATCACAGCCATTGTGGCTTTACCAACTTGACTCAACGGGCTTGGGTGGCTTGACTGGCTTGATTTTTGTTGACTTGTTGAATGGTGCATGACACTGAAATCGGTGTGCATCACTTGCCCAGTTCTGTGAACGGCTTCTCTGCCCCTATATAATTTGTCCCAGCGGCTGTCTGTCTTCTCATCTGTCTTATTAACTGAAGTTCATGTCTCTTGCATGTTTTTTTGTTCGTGCTCGCACTCAGTATCCAGCTTTCAACAGCTTCCGGGTGGCAGTGCACATCTTCAAACAAAAAGAGACAAGTGTCGAAATCTGTCAGAGCTGCCAGTTCAGAATGACCAAAGTGTCTTCTCTGCTAGAGTTTGGTCGAGTTTTCAAGCGATTGGGGGCTCAATGGCACTCATCTGCCAGGTACTGGATCTGGGTGAGAAACGGGCTGGAAAATGCATTGAAACTCGGTGAAACAAACACCCGAATCAAAACTAGTCCAAACCCTTCAAGTGTCGTCCATGACAATTTTGCCATGGATATTGAATGTGCTGCATGATACTGCTGGAATGCAGCCCATGTTCAGCTCAAGTCAAAGCCGCTCTCCGAACGAATGGCTTGCAGCAACTTCTCTCGAAGCACCAACATGCTGGGATATTCCTCAGTCAGTAGTGGGCGTAGAACATATAGCCCAAAATAGTTGAAATCTGTTTTAAAAATATTTAAAAATATGCAAAAATACTGTGTGCCCAACCATGTCACAGCCTGTCATAGCTTTGTCATGGAGGTATCACTGATCCGGTCTTTCCAGGCCAGATCGACATGAGACGAGGGATACTAGGGGGATCCAGGGGGCAAAGTTGATGCAAGGCCATAGTTCATGACAAGTCTCAGGCAATTTCAGCAAGTTCGCGCAGGTGGAAGCCTCACACGTTCGCAATTGCTACAGCTGCTACAAGCTCCAAGAGCATGACTTCTTTTAGTTTTTGCATCCCAGCAACTGTTGGCAGACGCGACCTTGAAGCAGCAAAAATAAAGCAGCAAACCGGACAAATGGCTACCAAGTTCTATGCTTCGTCAGCACATCTTGATAAAAGAACACGTTGTGTCCGCTTTGTCATGTCTTTGAGACAGAAGACCAGCAAAAATTGGAAAACCATTGCCATTTGGGCAATTTATTGCGATGAATCCCCTGGTCACATCTGGTCATGGAATCCACTCTGAGACCCACGCCCGTCGTTCACTTTGTGGATGCAGAACTTGGGGTCGAAGCTCTTGAAGCCTCCCGTGTCGTGAAAGAATCTGCGTTGAACGATCCGCAACAGTGAAAGCTTCAGTTAGATGATAAACCGATAAACCTGCATAAATGTTCATAAATTTGAATTTGCAGCCAGCTTGCACCACCTAAACATAGACTTGACTGACCCCGCAACTTCCTTTTCTACTGCACGTTTTTACCCACTCCAACGTCCCACAGTGAGGCCTAGGAGTGGGGGTCGGCTACATGATGTAGCGAACATCAGAAAGCTGCCCATATCCTCGGGCGGGACATGCTGTTTTCAGGTCAGGTTTAATGAGTTTAATATAGTTCAAGTTCAATAATCCCAAATTTTCACAGGTGCAGTATGACAATTATGATACATAGAGAATCATGTAGAAATCAATATTATACAGTAATATGATCAATTATGAGTTACATATGACACAAATGTGATAGTTACTCAGTTACTGTGATACTGCGGATTCAGCAGAGTCCTCTGGCTCCATCTGGTCCAGCAGATCCCACAACCACCGGATCACTTGGCTGCGCTCCTCACAGTCAATCTGCTGTAGCTGGTACGGCACCAAGACATCAATGTGACATCAGACTGGAATCTACTGGGCTTCGATGCAGATGAGGCAAATGAATGCACATGAAAAATAATAACTTGCAAATCATGATTTGAAGATATTTGAAGTTGAACATGTTTGAACAACTGCCGAATATTCGACGCAGCTGCCGAGCTTCATTGTAACCTCCGGCATAGACCGTGTGCTCTTTGAGGTCTGCAACGTTGAAGCCGGTGGAAGAGCCAGAGATGAGAATCCCAAGCTCTCGAGCGTCGAACATGCCGATCCAGGAGGAATGAAGAACACACCTTGTCAAACAATTGAACTTTGGAAGCACAAGCCAAATGTAAAAACAAAATACAAAGAAGCATTTAAAGTCGTTTAAGAGCATTTAATAATCAGTTAAAAAGATACAGCGCAACGATGCCCAACGACTTCACGATCCTTCAGTCTGCTTGCAACAGAACTCATGATACGAATGAGAACTCATGCGGAACGGATCTTGCCGACTCTCTGCTTGCATCGAGACATATCGAGACATATCGAGACATATCGAGACACTCCATGCCCTCCCGAAGCGCTGCGGATTGCCGGTCCATCTGGGTGCTGGTTCGATGGACTGTCAGCAGCTGAAGATATCTCTCCAGGTTGTCCTGCCAATGACCCATGACATTTCTAAGTTTGCAGTAGTGCGCCTGCAAGTGTCCGCCATGATTTCCAAGAAAAATCGTAAACAAACAAACATAGCATCATCAATAAACATCATCCGCCCTGGATCACAAGATCTCACAAGTCCGTTTGATTTGTTCATACTTTGTTGATTTTTTTCTCATAACCTTGGTCAAAAATCGGCTCAGTCTCCTTGGTCACATCCACGTGGGCACCACCAGGGATCAGCTCCACCTCACTACATCCCGTAGGCAGCTCCACAGCTGTTGTGAAGCTAAGGCCCAACTCCTGAAGATTCACTGGATCTGGATGTGAAATGCTGCACTTCTGCATTCGAAACGTCATAATATACCGAAGAAAAACCGACAAACGATGAAGAAACTCATCGGCAACATGCAGTCCTCAACATTTGGATGTTGTCCTTAGTTGTCAGATTGTTCAGATTGATTCAAGCGAACACTGCCAATGCCTGAAACCGCACACTCTTCGCGATTTACTGCAAGGCGCTGGTTTGCCACATGCCACGATGTAAGTCACGATCGACGCTAGCCACATCCTGCAATCAAAACAAGTTCAGTGCACAACTCAGGAGCATCTCGGACAACGGTACCATCTGGAGTCATCTGGCACCTCTTACTGTATCTATCATTGGACCATTCGACCCCAACATATGCCGCCAGACTGGTACTGTATCCACCATGCACAATTCCTCGATGTCACTCTCCCGGCACAGCACGCGATTCAGGAAGGCGCGTGAGAACTGCGGTTCCAGCAGCATCATCTCGTAGATAGCTTTGCCAGCCACCTGTAGGCACAGCGAAAAGAGTCCCGGATCTTGAGCTCATGACATCTGATGACTCAATTTTAGACAGCACTACCAAAGAATAGCAAAGAAAAGTCTGTTGTTGATCCACGTCTCCTATCTTCCCCTGACCTTGCCCAAGAAGCGGAACAGCTTCTCGGCATCTGGATGCATTGCAAAAGCACCCGGGAAAGGGTACATTCGGTTGTCGCTGTTGGCACTGAAAAGCCCATACTCAGGGCTGAAAGCAGTGCGACAAACATAGATCCTTGGTTGCAAGAAAGGTGTGGCTACATGATCACACGTGCTCGCATTAGTGGCCGACTTGTCACCCTCAACATCCTCAGCCGAGCTTCATGAATTCTTTGAAGAGTCCACCTCCATCAATACCACTTTCCAGGCTTCCATCAGATGCTACAAACCTGGAAGGCAAACAGAGCCATGATACGAACACTTAACGTTGGACATTGCAAGAACTGCGCCGCGGTCAAAGTGAGGAAGTGAGCCGGTTGAATGCTCTTGGACATGCTGTGACCGTCTGATCTGGACCCAGTGACTCCACAACGAAGACGGAGCGCAGCTCCGCAGTTGTAGTCAGCCGCTCAAAAGCTGCAAAGCCATCCTCCATGAGGTAATCTCTTCCTGGTCTCTCTCTATGTCCCATACAGTTTTAGACACTGTAAAAGCCGTTGCACGTCGCTCGCCGTAGATGAATTTATATCGAGCATTTTTCGAGCTATATAAAATATATACGTATCATTATCAGATTATATTATATATAATGCGGTTTCCATATGCCCAGAAATCAGGACTGTTCCAAATCAACATCGCTGAGCCGCGAATGCGATGTCGTGGCTGACTGGCTCTCGCCCAGTCTGCACGTGTGTCTTCCCGATCAGCCTGGCAACACAGGAAACTGCTCATGTCACATGACAAAGTGTTGGTCAGGGGATGAAAACTCCCCAATGCAAACCAAAGGAAAGCAAATAAACATAATGCATTACTGTATAACATAATCATAAATAGACCATATTGCGGGTGGGAATCTAAGACCTATGGGCTCAGCCTCTCCAGTTTCTGTTCCTGAACGTCGATTCTTCACTGCTACGCAAAGGTTGCATTCTGGCAACCATCAAATTTCATCAAATCATACAATGACATGGCTGGCCTGGTCTGCAAGGATGAGAGCGTGCAGCAAAGCAACACCTTAACAGCACAAATCTGTTCAAATGCTGGGGTCATTTGAGGTCAATGTCTGATGCTCCCTGCAACCTCCACATTGGATGTTCATCGATTCCATGGACCATGGTGGAGCTGTCACAGTTAGGTGAATTTATGTCCTAAAGATTCCTAAAGTCTCAATTAAGCCATGTTGAGTTGAGATATCTTACTTTTTGTGAAATTATATGTGTATATATATATATAATGTATACATTATATTATATAATATATATATATATATATCTCTCTCTCTGTGTTTATTTCAATGTGAATGTTGTGGTCTAGTTGGATTCCCAGGTGCGATCTTCGAAGGGCAGCATCTGAGGTGCTTCCGCCAGGACCGTCTCCAGCAGCTCTCGGCTCCCAGGCACCGCTGGAGCCGCGGTGGCCGTGCTCTCGGCGCCTAAGGCGCCGGAGACGTGGGCACTGAGCTCTGCCAGGTGACCCTCCTGACTCATGGGCTAAGCTGGGCATCCGGTGACGGTGTTACCACATCTTGGGGTTGGGCAAAAGTTGAGACATGTTGGGAAAAGTTACGATATCGTAAGATATCTTAAAATAAGTGATGATAAATCATAGGTGATAATTACTGTACATTGTTGAAAACTTCACAGAATGAATGTGTTCCTGCAGCAAACTCCGCAACTCTGGTGCCAGCCACCAGGTGCCGGGTGCCAGCGCTTTGCGCCGCTGGCGGTCGCAGAGGCTGCGCAAGAGAAGCAACAAGCTGACGCGCAGCGCCTCACATGCTGCTGGAATCTGCTGGATTTTCTGGGTTCTCATGCGGGACGGGGCCCCGGTGGTGCTAAATTTAGGAACACCAGAGGACATACAGGACCAGCCTTGCCCTGTACTGGCAGGTTTCGACTATCAGGTTCATCCCGCAGAAGTGCCAAAGCCAAGCGGTTCAGATACGGCAGCAGTTGTTGAGCATCCATACGGCTCCACCAACCTCTCACAAGAGCCCAGGCAGCCCAGGCAGTCCAGGCAAGGGAACAGAAAATGACAGTCCCTTCAAGTGCTCAGCAACACACCGATGACACAACTTCTGCGGTCCTGTGGGGTCATCCAACTCAGCATCAAAGGTCCCATGCAACTTCGACTTGAAGATCAAAGTGAAGGCGTGCAACCTTCCAACAGCGTGTCCACAAGGCTTGGTTTAAATCTTCGCAGATTCCTTTAACATCGTTGAGTGACAATACTTCATCAAGTCATGGGCAAGAAGCAACTTCGTCAACGACATGGGTGAAGAAAACGATGCCAATGCAAAAGCTTGAATGCCTGCTTTAAATAGATTGATACACAGACTTGAGATACCTTGATAGATTGGAAGCTGCTTTGTGACATAAATAACATAAAATGACATAAATATCATAAATATACCTAAATTATGTCCAAACATGTCCAAACTCTGTCCAAACATATCTGAACCTCAAGGTGAATGCTGTGGTGAAGTCTCCCAGGCTTCTTTTGATATCACCGCTTGGGCGCAAGCGCTCCTTGCATTCGGCAGAGGAAAACAGCGAAATTGGCTCATCTGCCAGGATATCACGGCATATCGGCATATCCACTTCGAATTGGATCAATAGACCTTCAGTCACATGCAGCCAGGCAGCGAGAAGGTGGGACTTGAAAGCGAGCTCCTCACAAGGTCTTCGTGTGATCAAAAAAAAAACGCAGAATCCAGAAGATGCGGCACTGCCATGTGCACATGAATACTACGAACACAGCACATCACAGCACACCAAGTTCACAGATCTGCTGCGATGCCAGGCTTTTTCCGCTCTCATCTTCAAAAGTGGACTCAGAGCAAAAAGCGTGCAAAGTAGCACGGATCTATTTGGGCACAAACGTTGTCAGCACTCAGTCGATCACCTCCTCTTCCTGTGCCTCATCCTCTTTTTTGGGCTCTTCCTTGGTTTCGTCCTTTTTCTGTTCAAACATGCCACGTCGCATCGACACCAAGGACTTACGAGCCTTTCCATCATCACCCTCTGCATCCTTGGGAGGAGTTGCTACGTACCCAGCTTTTGGACTCGGGGAAGTTGCCGTGGCTGCCATGGCCGCTGCGGCTGCGGCTGGAGCAGCTGGTGCGGCCGTGGAAGCTGCAGAAGCTGCGGACGCCGCAGTCGCCGCAGTCGCCGCAGTCGCCGCAGTCGCCATAGCCGGGGCAGCAGCTGGTGCTCTCTCAGCTGGCGCTGAACTGCTGGCAGCGGGGCCTGGAGAGGCCTCCGGAGCTGTTTCCTCCGGCTTAGCCCAGAAATCTTCAAGGATAGGGGCAGCAACTGTCTTAGCTCCACTGACAGCAGTGCTTGCAGTGTTCCCAACCAGATCCACTGCATCCATAGCAGCGTCCTTCAAGGTCGCAACAGCACCCTTTTCACGGAAATCTTGGACCGTGTCTTTGATTTCAGTCTTCACACTGTCCACAAACTGCATGACGCGGCCAGGTTGAGGCTGAGTTGGAGGCTGGGTTGACCCCTGACCCTGGCTCTGCTGATCGGCTGTTTGCTCCGTTGGTGCGTCTAAATCTATCAGAGAGCGTGCCCCATCAATGGCTTTGTCAGCTGTGTTGCCAATGAGGTCCACTGCCTTGCCAGCAGTGCTTCCCACCAAATCCACCGCATCCATAGTTGCATCTTTCAGGGCACCTACAGCTCCCTTCTGTCGAAAGTCTTGCACTGTTTGGTCCCATTCCTGTTTGATGCTGCCCAGCAGGCCAGGCTCATTCTCTGCATGAACCACTTCGTTGGTGGTCCGCACGAGTACTAGCAAGGGCTCCTCAATGCCTTCCACTTTGACTTGGGCTCTAGGGGGATCTGACACACCATCCACCTCCATCACTGTTGCCTCCACAACTTGGCCATCACTGAACTGCAAGGGTGCTGTGGCACCACGTGGGGGCACCCCATCGAAGATGAGCACTGCAGTGTCTTGTCCATCTTCCCCCACCAGGGACTTCACATTTCCCCAAAGCCAGGTACCTGCGCCCGTGGCCATATCCCTCGTATCGAGGGCTGCATCCCGAAGGGCGCCAATGGCTCCCTTCTGGCGGAACTCATCCACTGTACCCATGACCTCTGAACGCAAGGCATTCCATAGAGACGCCATCAATGTAGAAAGCTACAAGCAAGCTCCTAAGCTTGCAAATCTCAAAAAATCAGGCTAAGACCTGCGAGGAAAATTCAATCTAATTAATCGTTTGAGCCAAGTTTTCGCAAAGGCCCACAGCGACAGAATTCAAGTCAGGTCATCACCAAATTATTCAACCTTGTGCAAATGGGACAGACTGATTTCCCGCTCGCTGCCAATCCGATCTTGTCACTGCATATCTCCTGCACTACTTCTGCGGATGGATATATGGGCTCTGGCAAGCCATTTGGAACCTACGCAAGCGAAAAACATAGCCCAAAGCGGGGTGCTTTCGAGAGCCAAATCATATTCAATCAAGAGACCTGGAATCTTCTGTGGCAAATTTCTGGCCTGGAAATAGAAACTCAGCACATCGTCCAGCATGGGCCTTGCCACATCCACAAAGCCGACAGAAGGATGGAGCGCCATGACATGCCAGTTGTGGGGATTGGTCAATACTAGCGTCGGCAAGTGCCTGCAGCTTGCTATCAGCCTACAGTGGCCTACAGCATCCACAGACCTAGTCTGTTTTAGTCTGATTGAGGTGCTTATGGCAACGCTTAAGGTTTGCTAAGGCCCCAAACTCTTCCACCCGTGCCAGCTCTCTCGCCAGCGCCGGATGCCAGAGTCTCTGCCTTGGGACAGCCTGTCCAAGATATTCGCAGCCGCGCAGAGCCATTTGTGCACACGTTGTGCAGTTGTGCGTCACCTGGCCTTCAGGTTGCTTGTCCAGAAGTCCAAGGATAGCTTTGCCTGCCAAGCAACACAGCCATGATAGGTGGCGGCACATTTTCCTGCGGTTAGTGGTACTGTAGTTCTGAGTTCCCTCACCTTGATCCAACTAAGCCAGGAAATCACCGTTTGAGGCCTCAAGACACAAGAATCAGGAGCGCTGCCGCTTTGTCCATGAATTAGGCTGGAAGGGAAAAGCCACCACAAAATCGAACCCCAGTCAATCCAGTCAAGCACCAAACTGTTGCAACTGTGGGAAGAGGATTCCGACGTTGCCAGCCTGAGAGCCACAAAAGGATGGATAAATTTTGCTAAATTGAAAAATGATGTCCCAACCTTCATTTTTCATCGCCCCTACCACTCAATGCCTACCAGACCCAACCAAACACAGACCTCCCAAGATATACATAGTTGTTGATCAAAATCCCCTTATCCGGGAACGGCCATTCTTTGCGAAAGAAAACGTTACTTTCGCGAAACTTTCGCGAACTTCATGTTTATCTTTCGCGGAAACCATGTTTGGCAACAACGCCTCTTTAAAAGATTCGTTCATCACCTGCCAAATTACGCTCAATCATCACGGATCACTTCTTGATAGCCTTGTAAACATGCAGCTAGCATCGCGGAAACCCTTTTCAGGTCAGATGGTTGCTGATTAGATTTTTTTTCGCAAGACTTGCTGGGCCACCGCTTCAAAATGCACTTTGACTGTCGCCTGCTCCTTTGCAGAACTTTCGCGAAAATATCCCTATCCGCAGACCCCAGCCATCAGCAGGGGGCACATCAGAGGAAAAGCAAACACCAGGGACCCGCAAAGCCTAATTTTTGGAAGCTTGGCCGCTGCCTTTTGGAATTTGTTTCTTGGGACTAAAGCCGCATTAGGCACTGCCAGCAAGGACGTGCTTCATCCAGGCTGTGGCGAAGCCTCACCTTTGGAAGCTCAGCCGCTACCTATGAAGCGAATTGAAGGGAAAGGTAAATGTCCGAAGTACAGCACAACGCAGTGAACTGAACCAGGCCAAACGGAAATTCTCTGGTACCCGGTACCCTTCTCCTGCCGGAGCCCCGGGGGGCAGGGGTGGTAGCCCTTTACAGATTGTATATGTTATACAGAATATGTGATTCATAATATCCAACTTTCGCGAAACTTTCGCGAATAAAAATGCTACTTTCGCGAACTCGAAGAAGCTTTCGCAAGGTTTCCCAACATACAGTAACATGAACGGTCTTCGCAATTAAAACTCTTGTCCGCAACCTTAACGTTCGCCCAGACTCATGTCTGTGACATAACAGAACAATATGTTGATTGGGGAAATAGCATCAACTTTATCTTCATGAGGGATCAAAATTCGCCACCCCCTATGACCAATGTTGAATGGGGTAATAGCATCAACTTTATCTTCATGAGGGATCAAAATTCGCCACCTCCTCAGAACAATATGTTGATTGGGGAAATAACATCAACTTTATCTTCATGAGGGATCAAAATTCGCCACCCCCTATGACCAATATGTTG
>Ga0126342_10007872_pt1 | contig 19062 bp, 21 predicted proteins | sample Cyp1metagenome_FD_92528 | JGI IMG/M metagenome (GOLD analysis project Ga0126342, IMG submission 92528) | Coral microbial communities from Lord Howe Island, Old Settlement Bay, Australia - Cyphastrea 1 metagenome | ecosystem: Host-associated > Invertebrates > Cnidaria > Coral ... | reverse complement strand
TGCAGAACCAGCAAATCAGATTGAGGACAAACCCAGTGAGCTGAGCGAACAGCAGTCAGTGGTAAAAATGTCCCAATTGAAGACCAAGAAGGCGCAAATTCAACCAAATACAACCAATGTAAATAGTAAAGGGCAGCTCTTCGGCTTGTCCAGCACAAAGGGAATGGCGCGCCCGCGGGAGTAAAAACCCGCTAAGGCTTAGGGGCCGGCACTGAACGACGGGTGGCGGCTCGACCCGAAAACCTTGGTTAAGGATGACATCCCATATATGAAATGGAAAATAATCCAGCCATGTTCGAAACCACCAACCAGTTACATGTATCTATCATGGTGAATGCCCCTGGAAATAGGCCACTGGGATCATCAATGATCATCATCCTCCCAGGTCATTTCATGGTTGCACCATGTTGAACCCATCAACCACGAGTACATCACGAGTACATGATAGGATATGATAGGAGGATTGACATGGATTGACTTTTTTCTTTGACTGTTGTGAACGGCTCGCGAAACATCGTGAAACCACAAGCATACTCTTGGAGGTACCATTCCTGCATCCGAACATCTGGGAAGGGTTGGATGGGTCAAACCCTACCCAGAAACTACTACCGTCCTGCATGGCGCTGGAGATGCGCAGTCAGCCTCAGCCATGGAACTGCACATGTGTCCCAAAGGGTACCACATCAACAAAGTCATCACTGTAGTTCCATGAATCTCAGCAGAGACCATGTCTTTTGACAATACAACTGGAGTCCAGAAATCCACTGACACTGTCACCTCATCCATTTTAAAAGGGTACATCCTGTGATACACCCCTTGCACTCCAGCTAAATCTGTTTATTTCTGCATAGACAATCCCTGAAAAGGCCCTGACACAATGTGAGGTTCGATGAAATATTCCAGGAAAAGCCGGTCTCTTTGACCTTCGATTAGGTTCCAGTTCTTTTCCTCAGGCAAATGATGAGCAAAGGACCAGGCTCGAGGCAAGAAAGCTTTCTCGACAGGACATGGCTTCACTCATGTATAGGAATGTGGTAAACCGTTGTAAACCCAATACCCTCTGGTAAACTAACATATCTATGGAAAATCACCATTTTTCATGGGTAAATCACAATCCACTATAAATGGCCATTTTCAATAGCAAACTGTTAGTTTACCAGAGGGTAATAAAGCCCCAATCGGGCGATGGTTTCTGCGTTTCCCTCATTCCTCAGATCACTGGGGTCGCCCGCCACACTCCCAGCAGGGAAGGCTAAGAGTTCCTCGTCCTGGGCTGCAAAGGCGCCCTGGGCTGCGCGCGCCTTTAAGGGCACATGGTCTGTCAATATGATTCTTCTCAACATCCCAAAACATGCTGCCATTATGGTTCTAGCAAAAAAATGAAATGCCAAAAACAAGTGTTGATGTATCATGATTTTGGTTCTGTCCCATAATTATCTATACGTATAATTCTCCGCCAAATGGGTATGTATGAGTCAAGACCCTGCCACCCTTTTGTACACACCACAACAAATGGTAAGTGGATGTTGACCCCAAAAAAGAAGCGCATAGGCAAAATGGTTTTTGACACATCCCGAAACAATGTTTCTTTTCACACCTCCGTCCTTGACCCAGGCGCGCTGAAGGCATTGCGGGGCACCTCACCAAATGACCGAAAAAGCGAAATATTTTTCAGTGCTTCGAAACCTATGATGCCATATGATGCCATATTCCTGTGGAAAAAAGCCCAACGGCCCCATTTGGAGTGGTTTTTTTCTAAAAACGGCCCCATTGATCTGTGGAGTTCTCCGTTTCCGACCTCTTCGCCAGGACTGCCATCCTTTCATGTGCCAAAGCGGCGCCTGAGGCGCAGCCCGGCCTCGGCGGATGTTGATATAACGATGAGCAAAAGATGGTTCGGGGAGTGATATGATCTGCAGGATGTGGATTGAACATCTGCGAAATCAACAAAGAATGATAACAAGGTTGGGAAATTTCTGAAAATGAGGCTGTAGACTCTGTAGACTGACGTGCGTTGATACAAAATGACCAACATCTGCGGGTCTCCATCATATCATCATGGTGATCACAGCAGCTGGAATCGGAATCCACAGGAATCCACAGCTGATAATATGATAGATGCCGATAAAGCAAAAAATCCGATAAAGTCATCATAAAATGATCATTGGATATATTGGTTACTTTATGGTATATTGGATATATCCAATAGTAACCAATTAACAAAAAAATGGTTCATATTGGTTCATAGTGGTTCATATTGGTTCATATTGGTTCATATTGGTTCATATTGGTTCATCATCTTTTCCCAGTGAATAACATTGAATAACTATGAAAATGGGACCCCATCCAACCTGACAACAGCCACTGGGTCACAGGCAGTGACGTAGCTCGCAGGCTGAGTCTGATGGCTTCAGTAGAGATTTTGAAATGTTCCACTCCTATATACGGTATATACGCGTTTGCATATGTCATGAGTTGTAGGAAGACTATAGATACCCTCTGGTTATTTAACATAGCCATGGTATGGCCCATAGAAATAGATGCTTTACCGTTCTTTAAAATGGTGGATCTTTCCATGGCACCGCAGCGAAGCGCCGTCCGTCCCGCTGCCTTCATGGAAGCTGAAGGCATTGCACCGCTCCTTGGCCTGTCGAGGATTGGTGAGTCAGACCACCATTGCTTGGGATTCAACTAACAAACATGATGAAAAATGTGTATAACTGAATTAAACAATTATAGTAGACAAGCATATACAAGCAACTTATAGTTGTATACATTATGTTTGGTTGCATAATTGGTTGGGATATTTACGAAGTGTTGTTCAAACAACCAACTATCATGATCCACAGTGGAGATATAGCGGGGATATAACCAACACTTTTTCATGATCCGTTCATGGTTGGGTGTGTTGTTTTCACGGAGGAAAAAGGATAAACAACATATGAAGAACATATTAATTTGGCAGTATCCATGTTCAAACAAACCGATATGCTTATCTTTTGATATCAAGTGATCGTGATATCTGTATAAAGCCGATCACCCGTTTTCTGGTTGTGCATCAACGTTTATATAGTACGAGAAAAATGGGGTGACTTAGGAGTCAAAATGACCAATTCGGCAGTCTAAATCAACATTCGACAGGCTTTCGGGATTTTCAGTGAACATCATCGAGTTGAAAATTGGTTCTGCCACAAATCCAAACAAAGTGGAATTGATAGAGAACCTATTAAATGAAACTTGACTATGTATACTAAACTCCTCCAATGCCCTTTGCCTCACAAGACTGCTGGCAGTTCTGCAGTGTGTAGGGCGGAAGTCCAGCACCTGCGGTGCAAAGCAGTCCGCTTCGGCATGAGTCTTGCCATTACTCGTCCTGCATGATCCAATTTTGAAGATATGATAGGATACCAAATTCCCAATATCGAACCAGAAGCAATTTTTTGTCGGAACGAAGCGAGACCTGGTCGAAAATGTCTACCCTCCAGTAAACCAATCATAACCCATCGGTCGATTTTTGAAACCCGTGGGCCACATGGTTCTCCCCTTTTGTACCTAGCCAGCGGCATTGCGAAGGGGTCCAAACCTCAGATTTTTCAGAAAACTCCAACCAGTCTGGGAAGAATATGAATTTACTAGCCAATGTAATGCCAAGGTTAACCACAATATAGAATATCTGAATATCTAATCTAGTTCATTGGATTCATTGGATTTGATAGAGGTTGGAGGTATTTGACTGAGATAATGATTTTTCATTTAGCTCACATAGAGATTGGAGGCGACTAATAAGTATCGAAAACAGCTTCTGAAGTTCTTCCAGGCAGCTGCATCATTGCTGTGCATCGACCAGCCTTAGCCGAAACATGCCGAAACCAGCCTTGGCGACAGTGGTGATGTGAGCATCTCCTTGAAAATCCACCATGTTCACTCATTCAATGGCCATTTCAGGAACCTAAATTGGAAGTACCTACCATATATAAGGCCTATTGTTCAGGCCGAAATTTCAGGGAATATCCCCACAATTCATATGGCCTGAAATATGGTTTTCTATCTGTTTGCCTTTTGAAATCCACCATTTTCATCCAGCGAATCGTCGTCGCTTTCCAAGCTGCCACGGCATTTCTCCCAAGAGATGTGCAGAGGTGCTGCGTGCATGCCGCGCTCGACCTGTGCATCCAGGCAGTAAGAATAGCTAGTTATGTCCGGAAAACCATTCTGTTTCAGTTTTCAATGTGGGTTAATTCGATTTAATTAGTAATATATGCATGGGTTACAAATTTATAAAGTTGCAAACCACTTGGTAACCGAGACGTACATGTGAGTACATAAATTAATTGACAACCAAGCAAAGGGTGCGAACTGCGCACGAGAATGGAATATCTTGCCAACAGAAACACAAATTTTGGACAGATTTGGGGTGTACAATTGGAACCAACTACCAATCACAACCATTGCGTCAGCTGGACATCCTGGGAAGTCCCTCTGCCTCCTGCTGCTGGTTCCGCTCAGCATAGAAGAGAACCCAGATTTCATCTGCACCCCAAGCAATACCTGGATTCGCATCTGGTGCCATCAATGGCCGGTTTCGAGGTTTCGAGACATGTCCCAACATCCCGGGACCCCGCACGGGCGTCCATCGGTCCGTGCACCTGCGAGTGCTCATCCCAACTGAACCATAGCCTCTGCCTTGAAGATTCCCGGCTAAAAAAGAACTTGGGACCCTATTTTTCACACCATTGAACATCGAAATGGCTGGATGTTCAACCTTGTTCAACCCACAAAAATATGGTATCATAGGTTTCAACCCTTGCCCATCTGTTGTTTGCTCATTTCAAATTTCTGACCTGTATTCCTACCAGTCGTTACTTCCTGGCAGATTAAGACTGCAAAGAACAGTCCGTGTCGTGTGCGCACCTCGTCCAAGAATTGTCGACCAGCCTGGGATTTCATCTACCCAGCAAAAACTCGAGGAATAGAAATGAATGTAAATGGTCATCCACTATAAATGGGTAAATCCACTATAAATGGTTTATCCATGAATAGAATAGCAAAAGAATAGAGGAAAAAGATGGAAAAGTCCGTAAGATTCCCATGGGAATGTCACGACAATTGTTCTGCACCAATCGCCCGCTTCTCCCAGTCGCGATTGTTGCTGGAATACCTGGATGCACCGTTTCAAGCGGCAGCTTTGGGCCCCGCGCCGTCTGTGTTTCTGGGGTGAAGTAACAGCTCCTAGGTCAATATCCCAATGGGTAGACCCATGGGGACCCAAGGGGACCCAAGATTTTGGTCAAGTGGAAACAAGATGACCCTGTCGTCATGATCTTTAAAAATTTTCAGCCAGAAAATCATCAGAACGAAGTGTAACATCTCGACCAATCTCGACCATGGTTCCCGAACATGATCCTTCAAATCAACTTTATGAACCTCAAAACGGAGAGACATGACATTGATATGACACAATTTATCCACATGTGGTATATCTCTGCCAAATATCTACCACTCACCAAAACACCAACGGTTGGCCTCACAGGTCGGCGCCACTGGGCCATCCGGACAGCCGTGGCATCTCGACGAGCACGTGGCTCAGGACCGAAAAGTCCTTCGCCAAATGGGCCTTGCTCAGGAGCTTTGATCCAGAATCAAATTCAGCCACAGATAAATACATGGTTTACCCTCTGGTGAACATACAAAAAGCTATGGCAGCTATGGAAAATCACCATTTTTGATGGGTAAATCCACTATTTCTATGGTCATTTTCAATAGCTATTTTGACATATGTAACCAGAGGGTACCCATAAAAGGCCCAAGGTTCACCACCAACTCGTTGCGTGCTGTGGTAGCTGCTACCACTGGGAGCCAGTGCCAAGACCAACTCGTTGCGGCACACCCGGGTATCCATGCCTCGTTTTTCGGCGCATCATCAAATCTCATCCCATGAATTCCCATGAGTGGACCAGGGCACTGGTTAATGAACTTTCTCTCAGAAATCACTCTTTTGGAAAGCTCCAAATTTGAAGGTCCAACAATGACCATGTGAGCCTGATGCGAAGTCGGAAAATCATCCAAAACATTCTATATAAAACAAACAAAAACATCCGAACAACATCAGGGTTGTCTGAAAATATACCAGTCCATCCATTGCATCATTCTCATTATCCCCTTGGAAAATCACTATTTTTAAGATGTAAATCGTCTATAAACGGGAAATGGCTTCCATTGCTATGTTAGTTTACCACATCTGGGGCTTGCTGCTGGACTCACGGGCTGCGCGGACACTTGGACAGCCCTGCCTGTCAAGTCATCGGGCAGGATCCCCCCATGTTTTGAAAACATCTTCCATAGATGAAGAGTTTCCATTCAACCACCAACCTAGGTTGCTAGATTCTGCTAGATGAGAATGTCAATGGAAAAATAACCGGATTGGGCCTGTTAATCAATCTATCCTACGGTAGTCCAACAGTTTGCTCTGGAAAGCCATTATCTTTATAGCAACTATAATAGGTAAATCATCGAAATAAATAGGTCATGTTCCATAGCTATGTTAAATTACCGAAGGGTATGCTATGGCATGTTGCAGCTGTTGCAGAACCGCGCACCCATTGGACATCCGCAGGGCCACCAAGAAAGTACCATCCGAAAGTGAGAGCCTCGGGCAGTTGCGGTGTGTCTAAAAAAGAATGGGCTATAGATTAAGTATAGATTAAGTAAATTGAACCCAAACAGCCATACAATCATGAAGATGGTGGATGGATATTTTTAAAAAAAAACAGTTCATTTCTTACAACGATATTGCCATCTTACCACCACGATCTCGGTGCCCTGCAAGGACGGATTGAAGAGAGGCACCTGACAGTTCAATGAAATTCAAGATCTTCGCCATGGGTCAAAGAACAAGCCGGGAAATGATCATCAATGTCATTCCTTTCACTCAAGTCAACCCTGGAATATCTCAAAAAATCGCCCCTCAAGTCAACCTAAGATGTTTTACAAACTATAAATGATGCTTAAACCGTTAAACCCATCATTTTAGTCCCATCAATGATGGAAATTCATCGGATGAAATCCCAAAAAGTCCATCAGTTTTCTTCCAAAAGACCCAGGGACCCAACGGACCCCAACCGGTCAGCGGTCAGCGGTCAAGGCACAAATGCCATCGGCCGAGAAAACCAGCCCTCAGGCATCGTCAGGTGCGACATCAAGCGGGCACTCAAGGTCTGGCCGCGGATCCAGCGGAATCCATCGGATCGATGGAACAAATGCTGGTGATCAATGGTGACCAAGGGCCACCATTTATATCACCAATAATGGGTGATGTAACTGGGAGGGAGCATGAAATGCATCAAACATGGTGGATGATAGTATCAAGATTCATGGATTTGAATGGATTTGACCATGAAAATTGCTGGAGGTTGCCATGAACATCGGGATTCAAACCATCAAAATGATTCTACAGGATTCTACCATCAGATTTCGAGACTCGACCAATAAAATTGGTTGGCAAATACCATCAAACATCATCAAACAGCCTCTGTCAAACCTGGCCATGGAAATCTAAGTTTTTGACGATCCCATAGTAGGTACGGTGTCCATCGCAGTTGCTGAAGCTGGTCAGCTGCTATCCTGCCTCCTTGCCAGTACTTTTCAATAAGCTGGGGTAGCGGTGCCACAGAAAGTTTTCCCTTGGCGACAAGAGGGTACGGTTCGCACAACCCTTCACTACATTGAGGCAGCGCAAACTCAAGTGACAGACAGACAGAGGCCACCTAAATTCCCTGACAACCATCTTTGGACTGCTCATCTGGTGAATGTGTTGCCATACGCAACCCGTTTCAACCCAGCAACTCAGCAACCCTCAAAATCTGCGGGCCGCTGACTTGCGTGTCGCAAGGAACTCATCCACACGGAAAATAAACTGCTCCTGGCACTGGTTCTCTCAGAGTTTAACGATCAATTTATGGAGATATATCAAAGTTGAGGACTTCAACGGTGGTAACATTAGTAACATCAAAAACAGATTCTTCACATGGCCTGCCATCTGGTCACAACTTTAACGAGGCCTCATAAGCATCCTCCGAGATCAACTTGCCAAGTTTCAACTCTGCAAAAATGGCCTCGGTTCCGAAGATCTGAAGATCTGAAGGACCGAAGGTACCATGGCGACGTGGTAAACCGTGGGGAACCCCCTGTGATGATATCATGGTTTTTGTACTCAAGATACTGTCAAAATGGCCCAGACTGGCTCTGGACTAAAATCTGCCCGAACCCCAAAAACTCATCTAAGAATCTAGATAATCTAGATCTATAACTGTATCTAAATCTATATCTATCTATCTATCTATCTATCTATCTCTCTATCTATCTATCTATCTATCTATCTATCTATCTATCTATCTATCTATCTATCTATCTATCTATATATATCTCTCTATCTCTCTATCTATCTATCTATCTATCTATCTATCTATCTATCTTATCTATCTATCTATCTATCTATCTAATCTATCTATCTATCTAATCTATCTATCTAATCTATCTATCTATCTATCTATCTATCTATCTATCTTATGTATCTATCTATCTATCTATCTATCTATCTCTCTATATCTCTATCTATATATCTCTCTATCTCTCTATCTATCTATCTATCTATCTATCTATCTTTCTCTCTCTCTATCTATCTATCTATCTATCTATCTATCAATCAATCAATCAATCAATCAATCTAATCTATCTATCTATCTATCTATCTCTCTCTCTCTCTCTATCTATCTATCTATCTATCTATCTATCTATCAATCAATCAATCAATCAATCAATCTAATCTATCTATCTATCTATCTATCTCTCTCTCTCTATCTATCTATCTATCTATCTAATCTAATCTAATCTAATCTAATCTAATCTAGTCTAGTCTAGTCTAGTCTAGTCTAGTCTAATCTATCTATCTATCTATCTAATCTAATCTAATCTAATCTAATCTAATCTAGTCTAGTCTAATCTAATCTAATCTAATCTAATCTCTCTCTCTCTATCTATCTATCTATCTATCTATCTATCTATCTAGACATATATTCCCATAATTATAGTCCCATGGATATTCCCCATGGTATTTGATCTGCTGCCTTGCCTCCGAGCTACTGCAGTCGATGCCAATTTAACCACTTCCAAGCCAGGGTCTCGTTCGATGACCACCTCAACACCGGGGCTCAACAACCCTGGTAAACATGGAAAATCACCATTTTTTATGGGAAAACTCACTATTTCGACTGGGCCATTTTCAATAGCTATTTTGACATAACCAGAGGGTAAATTCTTCTCTGGTGCATTCGTTGTTTTTTTTCTTGCAGAGTCGCATGTGAACTCAGACAAATTGTGTTGGGCCCCTGACGGCTCGAATCTTTGGCGGTGCGGCATCGCCCAAAGCCAAACCTGGTAAGCCTCACGGCTCACAAAAAAAAACGTTGGCTGGAGGAAATTCTTGAGGTTTGATTCCTGGAACTGCAGGGCACAGTTTACCTTCTGTGATCTGGTTGATACGGATTCCATATGAATCTGGAATGATCCGGTTGCTCCCAAAACCCAAGTACAAGGGTGAAAAGTGGCAAGTAAACTGGCAAAAAATCACCAATTTCCAACCCTTGTGGCTATCGTTAACTCACAGCTGGTTGGAGCAACCCTGTTAAATCACATGTTTCTTCATAGATTTCTTAGTGATTTTTTTATCCATAAGAATCACATGTTCGATTTCACTGATGCTTGAACAATCATTTGGGTTTGTCTGAAAATAGGGTATATTCCCAATTATAGCCATTTAATAGGGATAATGATCAGCAAAACCATTGGGTTTAGGGGTACAACATTTTCAGACACACCCATTTCTCACAGGTGAAATCCCCATGAAATTCATCATCTCTATGGTTCCGAGCCATGTTCGTGGTGGACAAAAATGACGCCGAGGGCACCCGCCTGTACGCAGTATGGTCATCCCACAATTGGCATCCAAACATGAACTTAAAAAATACCATCCACCAAATATACTCGGACGAATAATCATTATAACATATTATAACTATGTTTTGCTATGATATTTAATGTAGGTGTTGGTCAAACATGAAACAGGGACATTGGTTCCAAGAATGGAAGGTTGAACTACCACAAATGCTGGTATATTTTATAACCAATGCGGGGAAAAATGAGTTGTACAGGTGTGGGTATCAGTGGGATCTTTGGGGCCGCAATGGGCCCAGAAAACTCAAAACGCCGTTCGTCGTGGAGCTTGTGCTCTGTGCATTTTACCAGATTGAATCTTTTCGAGTCCTCCTGGGAATCCCCAAAAAGCATATATATATATATATAATAATATATTATATAATATATATATATATATTATATTATTATATTATTATATATATTAAATAATCTATAAACATATACAAACATGGCATGATTGGAAAGATCCCTGGGAATCCCCCCAAAAAAAACCATGGGAAAGGGACCCTCACAAAAAAAGACCTCCGTCCGTCGGCACCTCACCAAGGCGATGGGTCGTTTCAACCAAGTCATCGCAAACTGCTGCGGCATCCACCAAGGCCTCAGCTCAGCTGGACCTGGATCTATCCACCTGGCTGAATAGTTGGAAAAAAACGCCAGGGAGCTTCACGAATATCAAGTTTCAGCAAAAAAAAGTGGAAGAAATCGATCAGGAATCTGGTTATCCAGCCAAGAACGCGGGAAACTGTTCGAGTTTGGAAGGAAAACAAAATGGCCTCTGCAGAAACACTTCCTCCTGCGCTATCTCATCCAGAATCGGATTTCTCCAGCGGAATAATGCTTCGTTAGTTGGCTTCAAAAGTTCATTCCAGAAAAAATCTGAAGCAAATTCAAATGTTTGAAGGAAAATACCTTAAGATTCAACAGAACCACCCACCGGATCAAATATGAAAACCAGATTCTGTCTATTAATACAAGATTGCAATGAAGAACTCCCAACATGCAAACAATGCAAAATTTTGGACACGCAAGTTGGCAAAGAGCATCTCAATCACTTTGGATCAGCTCAACGTTCAGCGGCAGCTGCGGCACAACCACAGGTTGCATGGGGCATCCTCGGCTGCCACCGGAGACCATGATTCGAGTCATCAATGTTAGCCAATGACGCAAGCGGATGTCGTAAAGGTACCCATGTTGGCATTATATTCGCAAGATATATATATATACGTATATATATATGCATATTGTATCATATTGTCCTATACACCTAAATTCCTTGGATGATATGAAACAATCATAGGCTCCTTACATTTTCTCAAACATGTTCTGAAACTCATAATCCATGGAGAAAAATTCAGTACGACTACGCCCCAGGCTCTGCGGCAACGAGCTCCAAGTATTGGTCTCCAGGTCGAAGCACTCAGCATGGGCCAGGGTTTGGTTGCCGCTGGTGCCCATACCTGGATTGAAGCTGAGGAACAAAGGGCCGCTGCGGCATGAGATATCTCCCATGTTTGAATCGCAAAGGAAGGAGTGAGCAATCCAAAGGAATTCCTGATTGTGATTCATTCTGGTTCTATCATTGGATTTTTCAAAAGAATCAAAATCCGCTCCAACACAAAATTACATGACTTGTCATTATTACCATCAAAGTTTAGGGAAAATCTGAATTTGAAGACAAACCCAACGGGCCCGAAGCTGAATGGCTTGCAAGTATGAATGGCAAAATCAACCATTCCAACAATTTTTCGGATGATCACCCCTACTTTATTGCTAATCAACCAGTTGATTGTTGGCTTATTGCTGATATCCCCAAGTACTACCTACATCATGTCCCTAAGTTTTGCTAGTGACATCCACCATGTTTGCTTGTGAAATCCACCATGTTTGGTCTTGTGAAAGCCCAACCTCGTCCTCCAAAGACATAGACCCGGCTCAGGAAGGCGCACGCGCAGCATCCATCGCGCGGCGAGGACAGCGGCGCCAGCGTGCTCCATCTGTGGCGGCGAAGGTTGTAGCCTGGTGCCCCATGGAAATTTCAAGGATGTTAATGGGAGTTCAATGGGAATTCAATGAGGATTTAATGGGATATAATGTGATATATATATATATACAGTATATACATTGGGATTATGTCGGGGTTACCCCCATATAACCATGGTTCAACTATTTAAAACGGTGTTAACCAATGGGATAATGTTGGGATAACATTGCGTATTATCAACGTTGTCCAAATCCCACGCTTCGTAAAACTTAGGATGGTATTTTATTCACCCCATCATATCCCCACTATACGTATTGTTGCTATGGAAATTGCGTAAAACCAGTCACCAACAATCCAGGTTATTATCATGAGATATCCCAATTATCACCGGTGAAATCTCCCCTAGGTTTTTTTAAGTCACAAATATTTCCCCATTTTAATCACTTAAATCATCTCCCTCTCAACCAAGTTTCGATTATATAATTAGGAGATATTGATTAGCTGATGAACAAAAAAAATAGTTTCACCATTCAGCCACTTGTACTGTTCTTTTGTTGATGGTGTTTTAGCAACAGGTACTGATTCTGTGCTGTCTGTGCTCTTGTTTTCTTAAACCCACTGGAATCAAGACCTGTTGGTGAAAACAACATTCAAAATCCTGGAAACCACTGGAATTGTTCACCTCAAAATCCTGTTGTTTTTAAAACCAGCCAAGTTTCACTCGACCACATCCAATTTCTCCCCATTCGTGCGGCGTCCACCGATGGCCAGCACCACACTGGATCCACTTGGCACCGCCATGGCTAAGCCGCCCCGGGCGGTGGGCAGCTCAGGGCGGACCTGGAAGCCGAAAAGAAATGGTGGATGTGACCCTCAAAAATTGGGATTCGAGTTTCAAGGATCAAGACATGTGTGTGTTTTTTACCACAAAAAAGTGTTCATTTAACCATCACAAAATGGGATTTACTGTAAACATCAAAAGCAGTGATTCACTAGCGATCGAAGCGGGGATTCCCATCTTAATAGGAGTTGTACAAAAAAAAACCTGGGATTTAGGCATCAAGATGGTGACTTTAACCATGAAACTGTTGTTGTTTTAAGCAAAAAATGCTGAGGATATGATGAACCAATTTTACGGGGATGTTCCACAGCTATGTTAAATAATCAGAGGGTATAAACCGCCAATTATAGTGGATGTTCCCATGATGTTCTAACATTTAGCCCCCAAAGTCGACGTCTTGAAACCAAGGCACCTGCCACTGCCAAATGCTTGGATTGAACTCTTCAAAGGCCGCGACTTCGTGCGTGTCATCACTGCCACCTATCCAGTCCCAAAATGTTGACCCCAAAGCCCAAAAAATGACAGTGGCAGCCATGGAAACCATGATCATATTTTCTCCATAGCTACGTGATCTGCTTTCATGGGTCATTTTCCATGGCGAACTGTGAAATTACGGAGGGTAGATCATGAGGAAAAAGATGATGCTCTGAAGCTCTTCATTTTGCGGTACCCCATTGAAGTGGTAAACAATCGCCATCAGCTGTTTACAATGAATTTGACCAACAAGATAGTGCGAATATTGTAAATCATACCCCAACAAAGGTTTATTCTTACTCATTCTTTCTATTCTCAATATCGTTATCACTATATATAATTACTATTCTTGTCATTATCATGAGGATTGCCACTACTATGTTTATTGATGGGCATCCCGAAGAAAATAGTGCTGCATGTTGCCTTGAATACGATCATTATCATTGTCATTACTACTAACAATATCATGCTATCATTGTTGTTGCTGATTACTACTCTAAATGTCAATATCAGCCCATTGGCCCATGACAAATTACTAAAACTTATCTCGACTTATTACTGTTCTCCCTATTATCAATATCAATATCAGATGCTGGTCCTGGTCATGATTGCTATCATTATTGCTATCAAATAAGTACTATCATTGCTATTATCAACCCATACTGTAGTTCTATCATATCATTCAAAATATTACTATTGAGTATCATTGTAGTTGTTATTACCATCATTGCTATCACTGCCATTATTTATAAGTTGTTATTCTATGGATTGTGTACTATATAGTGGTTATATATATATACTGTACTATCATTATGATGATGATCGTAATATTTATTACTATCATTATGATACTGATAATGATCATTCTTACTATCAGTACTATCATACTATCATTATTACTGTTACAATAATTAATGGTGGTGATCTATCATTACTACCATAGCAAATCATTTATATGACTATCTTACTATCATTGTTACTACAATAGCCTAGCTTTGATCTCACCTTTAACAAACCTGGTTGGTGGTTTTTCCCTACCCCTCTGAAAAATGATGGAGTTCGTCAGTTGGGATGATTATTCCATTCCCAACTGAATGGAGAAAAAAAAAATCATGTTCCAGTCACCACCAACCAGTGGTTATTAACCATTAACCATCATTAACCATCATTAACCATCATTAACCACTATTATTGGTATATAATCCCATTATAAAGATGATTATCCCAACGTCTCGGACGTCTCGGACGTAGCGCCGCCTCCCAAAAGGACCAAGCCCTCGCAGCCGGCCGCGGCGCAGCGGCCACGCCCCGTGGGCAGCGGAGGCAGCGTTTCCCAGCCTCCCAACCGACGGCCATCACGGCGGCCAGAGTGCACCACCCAAAATCACCCGAAGATCCGGGGATTTTACCATGAAACTTGCTGGATTTCTATGATTTTCTATGATTTCTAGCCTGGGAATTGGGTTGGACCATGAAAACTAGCGGGTTTTACTGTTTTACCATCAAAATTCACGGAGTTGACCTTCAAAGTGGGGATCTCACCATGAAACTTGCTGGATTTACCCATGGATGATTGAAGTAATGTGGCAAGTGGGCATAAAAGCTGAAGTTAGGATTGATGGATGGAATACCTTGTGAGTTGCTTCATCTGATCGTTGTCTCATTGCTGTTGGTGTGAATATCTGGCTTCCAGATTATGTTGTTCTTTCCGGGGAATTCAAATAATGGCTGGATTGTACCAATTCACCAATACAATAATGTATAAGTATATAATCATATGTATATAATCTATAGTTGTTACCGTTCAATACTATTGATATATCTATAGTTCTTAAATGATAGATTACTATTTACAATAGTATCTGTATAATTCTATATATAGAGTTGTATATGGATATATTAATACATAGTTATAGAACCACTATATAACTATACCATCTTATACCATTTTAATCCATTTTATAAGATTGGATCACCTCGCCGTGCTGCATCAAAGCGTTCGGCGCTGCTGAGCACCGTCTGCCCATCGAAGCCGCCCAGGGCATAGACGAGGCCCGCCACGGAACAGCAGGCGGCGCCGTGCCTGGGACTTCAGCAAAAATGCTCTGCTTTAACCAACAAAAATGATGATTTGATGACCAAAAATTGTGATTTAACGAACAAATTGGGATTTAAGGAAGAAGCAAAAATAATGAGTTAGCGAACAAAAACTGTTATTTGAGATCCAAAAACACAAATGCTCATTGAACCAAGAATAATGTAACAATGTGAATTAATCGACAAAAATGATGATTCGGCCAACAAAAAGTGTCGTATTACCAACAAAAATTGTTATTCAACCAACACAATGTGGTAAACATTGGCAAAAACCAATCATACACAATCACCCATTTACCCAATTATATAGTTATTTACTATCAGGTTCTCACAGTAGTAAGAGTTCCTGGGTGGCTTAATTGGGGGGTACTAGTTGAGAATAGCAAATGACATGGTTTTGGGGTGAGGTCTCCTTAATTCATCGGCCAGTTCTACTTCTCAGGGTTGACACTGGAAAAGTCCGTCCTCATCATGGATTGGTTTAAGGGAAAATCTACAGGAAACCCATGGGTTTTTCCCATCAAATATAGGGCTTTCCTGTAAATTTTCCCATCATCCAATTCTATGATAATTATGTTTCATAGAATCATAAAATCATATAAAACAATTTAGCACGGGATAGAACTCCACATGTGCCATGGTCAAACTCATTATATGGTTTATGATCATCCATCCCATGCCATGGAAAACCAAACTTAACTTAATAGCTATATAAATCCCTATGAAGATAGACTGATTATTCCCATCCCCCAATATAGCTATATAGTCCAACTTTTCATCATATTAAGGTTGTATAAAGCTATATAATAATATATCCCATCATATCGCCATGAATATCGCATTAAAATTTTTAAATCCCTATCATATAATTCAATGTTTATTCCCATTCCCATCATTATATCTAGGAATTATGCCATATCCCATTAAATGAAGTGATGATTATCCTTTTAAATCCCTATGATACAATGGAAGAATCATTAAGCTATCCTTCAAGGATCGCTATCCCTATCATGGAAACCCATAGCCGCTACATAGCCATCATGACATCCCAAAAATGGAGAAGTGATGATCCCGTGAAAAATCCCATTGTCCCCCATGAATCTCCCATTGCATCCCCATCGGCCCCATCCGGGATGGCACCGATGGGACGACCATGGCACCTGGCCGTTGGCATCCGCGGCAGCTTCTCCCAACGGCCCAGCTCCGGATCGAAGCGCTCGAAGGTCTGCAAGGGAATGGCGCGGTCCTGGGAAATCATCCGGGGATGGGTCAAAACCTTGTACCCCTGGTGAACATCAAAATAGCTGGGATTTATGGATGTTCATCCAACAAAAAATGGTATGTATAGGTATTGATCCATACCCATGTCTTATCATGTCTTATCCCTTTCTATCCATTTTTCTATCCATTAATCCCAGCCCTAAGCCTAAATGTGATCAAATCCCCATCCCCATCCATCATTACCCATGGCTGGCAAATCCCCCATTAAAAAACCTCCCTTGATGATGGTGATTTCCCAGCACTGTCAATATCTTGAAGGTAGTAGAAGCTCCAATAATATCCAATAATCATCAACCCACCATTCATCAACCATATCCCCATAGCTTTGAAAGTGAAATATTAAAAAAAACGATCACTTCATGTTTTTTTGTCCCATGAAAACCCCATAACTTCATGGTTTTTCCTTCCATTCAAACTCCCATTTCCACGGCCCGTGGAACCACGGCCTCCACGGCCCGTGGAACCACGGCATCCAAGGCGCATCGGCGCCGCCCAAGACGTAGAGCACCCCGTTGGTGGCGCAGGCCGAACAGCCGTGGCGCGGCGAGGTCATGCCAGGTAGGAGCTCCCAGCAGCCGGCCACCTGCGACGCCAACATGAGATACCATATGGTTTATATATAATGATGGTTAATTTCACCCATCCATTTTTACCCATGTGGATGTAGCAAGCGACCAAGTGCAGACTTGCACAGCAGCCCGAAATGAAAAAAATGAAAAAAAAAAATGATGGTTAATAGTGGCTTAATATAGTGGCTTAATAGTGGTTAATAATGGGATGATAATCTGGTTGGTGGTGCAATAACCATCTTGAAAAATATGAGCTCGTCAATGGGAAGGATTATCCTGTTCCCATATACTATGGAAAATAAAAGCCATGTTTGAAACCACCAGCCAGATGGAGATACTGTGGGAAAATCCAATGAGAATATCTGATATCCTGTAAAAGGAGTTCATAGTGACCCTGGAACACACAGAGTTGGCGTTGGGAATGACGTACTCATGTGAAGTGCCTAATGTAATTTGCATCAATTTGGCCAGAAAGACAGTAAATGCTCTGGCAAAAAACGTGGAAACAATAAGTCAGTCTTGCTACTTTCTCAATTTGTTTGATGTCGCACCCAAACCAAAACCCATGTGAATTTGCCACCGGCTCACCCTTTTCACCCACCCCACCATGTCGAAGCGCTGGAAGACATCCAGAGTCTGGCCAGATGCATGGCCCCCGACCACGTAGAGCTGGCAACAGGCATCAACAGGCCATCAGGTCGAATGACAATGGTTGCGTTGAGTGTTCTTGGAAGCAACACCAGCATCTTGAAACATTGAAACTTCGATGCATCCAAATCCCCCCAGGATGCAGCATCGCCAGTCACCTCAAGTCCCTGAAAATCAAACCAGCTACCCTCTGCTCAAACATAGTTGGAAAATCCTCCATTTAGTTCGACCATTTTCCCAGCTAGAAACCATTTATTTATAGTATTTAAAAGAAATACATATAAAACCTTCATTTCTAGAAAATGTTCCCACATTTTCCTATGGATTTTCTCATGAAAACCGCCATTTTCGCCAAATCCCAGCGACCGAAGCTGCGCGCGGCGCCACCGCCGGCGCCGCGTTGCTGTCGAAGGCCACGGCCCGCGGCGCCGCGGCAGACTTGGCCGAGAGCGGCGCGCCGCCGCGCGGCGGCGAGCGGCTGCCGCGACGGGAGACGCCACCTGCGGGAAACCGCAGGTTTTGGATAGAGAAAAAGAATAAAGGTATATATATATATATATATTTTATAGATAGTATATATGTTTATCTCATTTATATATAGTATATACCATTATTATAGAGTCATAGTGGTATATAATTTTTAATGGTATATACTATATATAAATGAGATATAGTTACATATGTACATAACTAATTATAACTATATGTATGTATATGTATATATGATTACATATTGCTGGCGGGGATGGGATTGGGGGGAGCTATGTAAATCGGCGGTCAACAGGTGCGAGTCCCATCATTCCTGGTGACGTCAGCTGCCTTTGGGCGCCAGTTCCTCGAATCGCCTGCCGTGCTCCTGGCATTCTCAAATCGACCGGCTCGAAGAAGAAAGAACGTAACGATTAATGTGATATTTTAACTGAAATTCAATAGTATTCAATAGCATTCAATAGTATTCAATAGTATTCAATAGCATTCAATAGTATTCAATAGTATTCAATAGTATTCAATAGTATTCAATAGTATTCAATAGTATTCAATAGTATTCAATAGTATTCGATAATATTCAATAGTATTCAATAGTATTCAATAGTATTCAATAGTATTCAATAGCATTCAATAGTATTCAATAGTATTCAATAGCATTCAATAGTATTCAATAGTATTCAATAGTATTC
>Ga0126342_10007871_pt1 | contig 19062 bp, 17 predicted proteins | sample Cyp1metagenome_FD_92528 | JGI IMG/M metagenome (GOLD analysis project Ga0126342, IMG submission 92528) | Coral microbial communities from Lord Howe Island, Old Settlement Bay, Australia - Cyphastrea 1 metagenome | ecosystem: Host-associated > Invertebrates > Cnidaria > Coral ... | reverse complement strand
TGTATGTATGTATGTATGTATGTATGTATGTATGTATGTATGTATGTATGTATGTATGTATGTATGTATGTATGTATGTATGTATGTATGTATGTATGTATGTATGTATGTGTGTGTGTGTGTATGTGTGTGTTATTATACATCTATACGAATATTATATATATAATTATATATATTATACAGTGTTATATAGCCATCAACCAGACAAACTCGGGTCAGGCCCCAATTTCAAGTCCGGCCCAGGAAGTATGGCCCAAGGCTTTCCACAGAGAAATGCCACGCCAGCCTGGAAAACAGTTTGAAAAGGGTTTCAGTTTTACCCAAGACACTCAGCTTTTAAAAGAAAAGTGTGCAGGTAGGAGAATCCCTACCTGTCCCTGTCATGGTCCCCAGGCCAATGAGTGAAAAGTTCCGCTGTGCTGTGGCTGCATATTGCGGCCTCAGCCGTGCGGTTGCCACAATTTTCAGGGAAACCGAAGCCACCATTGCCTAAAGGAGAAATTGTCCAGGGCCATGCCCCAAAAGCCCAAAAAGGGTTTTCTTATGATCAACAGCACATAAAGTAACCCCGATGTTCATCATGAGGTTTGTGGTGTCATGGACCAATCGGAGATTTCCTGGGCTGACCCGCAACTCGCAAAGGTCTGCAATGAAAATGGCTGCTTCCTCTCCCTGCCATGGCTCCCGTTTCATGGTGGCTCTGCGGGCAAATGCCCTTCCTTATCCAGAGTTTTTTGGACCCAAATGGCATTTGTTTGATGAGATTTCATATGGATATGATCATTGATAATTTTCATCCTTGGCCAGGGCCTTTTTCACGGCTCCTCGCCCTACTGCTTGAGCCCGGCAGCGATAGCAAGACCTGTAGTGAATAGCTCAACCTTGCGAACACTAGGCTCCCATCAAACTCTTGGACTTCAAACTCTACCCCTCATCGTTGATTGAACTCGCAAACAAAGCCATGTCTCATCCAATTATACCAGCCAAACATTGGTTCCCCAAAAAAAAACAAAGAAAACACCCAGCTGCCAGCGGCCAGCTGTCCCTGCCAGCATGGCGCAGTTCAGGGCCATCACGACCAGCTGTTTCAGCTCCGACATGTCCGCCATGACGTAGACACGGCGCAGGTCAGAACAGATCACCAAATCTAAATGGCATCATCCAAAGGAGTATAAGGTAAACTGATGTCATCCAAATGTTAGATGGTTCAATCTAAAAAATAATTGTTTTAAGTTTGTTTGGGGACGTTTTTTGAGACTAATGTAGGCGTTTAATACTAATTGTAGGTTTTTCGCTGACGGACCAAACTTGGTGGGAAAAGGATGAAAGCACCAAGTTTGATGCGGAAACTCCACTTTGAAGAGCCTTTGGACTGGGAGCGAAAATTATTCAGCATTGTGGTGTCCGAATGCTTCACCGGTGTTTGCACATGGTGGCCGAGAAGAATGCTGATCATGTGTTTCTTGCATGAGTGCGTATGGCAATCCGACTTTTGCCTCTGCTGCTGGGTGCAATTGGCTTGGGCCCAGTTTCAAAACGTGTCCCAAATGTGTTGGCCAGCAGACATGTTTTAATTCAGCCAAGCTCACGAAAAAACATGCAAAGAAAGAGTACCATGTTCGCCACACACTGCCAAAATAATCTGGTTAGCCTTATGCTAGTTTGAATCTGTGTCCTATGAGACAGCCTCCAGGAACCTAGCTGCATAATACTCAAACGAGTGCCATTGGATCAAAACCCTGGTACCCTGGTGCCAAAATGGCTTGGAACATCTTGGAACTGATGGAAAAAAACGCGAAAGATGGTAGTGGTAACATAGCTGACATAGCTTTTAAGCCATCAGCACGCAAACAACCACTATAGTGTCTGCACGCGAGTCTTCTAGAGACCAAAGCCTCATCCAAAGAAATGTTCTATCCCCTCCATCCAAAGAAATGTTCTATCCCCTCCATCCATTAGATAATCCCGAAAAAAAACCAACGCCACCTCCAGCATCACATTTTTGTATTGGCCCCCCCCTTCTCCCTATTTCCGCCGAAAAATGGGATGTTTATAGTCAATAATCCTCATGTTCCATCATTTTCCCGCAAAAAAATCACCTCCCAAAAAGCATTCCCCAGGTGTTCACGGCCAAACCGTCGCGTCTTTTTCACCGACTTCGCCAGTTCAGCTGCTACCGCTCTGACCTCCTTCAGCTGCGGAAGGCGTAGGCGATGTTGTTGCAGCTGGACACTCAGCAGTTGGACCACCTGCAGCCGTCAAGTTTTGAGCTGCCAAAATAGCACAAAAACTATGAGAAATATAATTTGCAAACATAATTATATATATATTATAGTACTATATATATATAGATAGATATATATATATACGTACGTATGTTATGATGTCATCCATGATGGATTTCAGCTTTGTCCAAAAAATGCCGAGTGATAGATGAATTTGCCGCTAATTTGCCCTTTAAAATCGGGACAAAAACAGCCAATGCACATCAAAAATACAGATTTAGATGTGTCCAAAAATGGGGCATTTGCCAACAAAAAAGTGCCGTGCAATGATTATTTTTATAACATTCAAAACCATGGGATGGCACGTGTGATTGAATCAATGAATGAATCTATTTCTGCATCCTATATGTGTGATTGAATCAATGAATGAATCATATTTCTGCATCCTATATTCATAAGTGTGCATGCAATATGTCATCCTTATCATGGCAACTCAGTAGTATTGCCAAATCAGTTCCTACTGATATAATGAATTGTCATGTGTTAATCATTACTATTGTATATCTCATATGATCTCTATAGTTACAACGCGATAAAATTCGGGATATAGTTGCTTCGTCAGACTAAGGGATATGATCCAGAAAATGTTGGCCGAATTGTAAAAATCAACTAAAAATCCTCCAGCCTCAAGTGCTGAATTCTAACCTACCATCACCCGTCATCACCCGGCCCAATACTATGGCGCTAGAAACGCTGGAGATATTTCGCCAGGACTCGAATTGATTTCTGTGAAATCAATGGCGCCACCACAAAAAGCTGGGAATACCAATTCTATGGGAGAAAAAAAGACTTCAAAGTGATTTTGGACACCAAAAAAAAAACAAATCGCTCCATTCTCCCCTCAGCCGCGATTCCCAAAAGGTTCGCCTCCAACATATCTCGGCCTCGAAGGTGATTCACCCAGAGGGAGTCCTCCTCGTCCATGAAACCAAAGCGACACATCAGCGCCAGCGTTGGCTCCTCCGGGCGGTAGCTGATGCAGTGCTCGAAGAGAAAGGGCGAGGACAGGTAGATGTGACCTGGTGGGCTGGAAAGCCACATTGATTGCGGATGAAACGCAGTTTTTTTATGGAAACAGAATGGAAATAGAATCGGATTTCAAAGGAAACATTCTCTAAAAATGGGGGGAAGATAGGGATATAACTGACCATATGGGGATATCATGGCAATCTAAGCAACGAAATAAGAGGTCATATGGCAGTGCTGTTCCAGGTCTTGCAGATGATGGCGACTCCGCCATGTGCAAGTAATGTTGTTTCCAACCGGCCTTCTTGGGGTGAACATCTGTAGCTGGTAGATACTGGTACTTGTATAACTTATATAACTTATAGATGTGTATCCCCAAATTTTCAGATCGCTTTGATCTGCCTCTTGAGATCTCTTTGAAATCACTGTGCACCATCTCAAAATCTCCCCAACTTTGGTCACCTTGGATTGGAAGGTTCCCAGATGTGGATTGGAGGTGCAGAATGGGTGCAGTATGGGTCACTTCACCTTGGTACCCTGTAGTTCACAGCAAAATGGCTGTTGTATGATGGATGTTCATCCCATCAACCGATCATCAACTGACGGTCCGATGGGTCTATATCCCAATCTGGCACTATGGTACCCTCATGTCCAATGGGAATGGCCAGCTTGGATCCAAGCAGGTCCTGGGATTCGTACCCCAAGTATCAAACACTAGCCGTCACTAGCCCCCCCATTGTCCTTTGCATTTTCGTTGCTTCATTTTACCAGATCTCCTCAGGATTCATTTCAGCCCAATCTGTGTAGGGACCTGCTGACATCGAGAGCTCTTGCGTCCACTCCTCCTCCATCCACGCCCGCAGCTGCAAGCGCCGCTTGCCGCTGAGCGTGATCCTCGTGAAAGGCGATGCGGCGATGGACGTTAATCCCCAAGGCTCCCCTATGGAGAAAAAACTATACTCCTACCCAAATCATGAAACAAAATGATGTAACTTGTGTTTCCATCTTGGGGGTTACTATATGTTACTATAGTTCCAGGGTCCATAGCTGGGAGCCAAGCATCCCCAAGTGGAGCAGGCCCGTGGCCCCGTCGCGGTGCCAATGCATCTCTTTCCGCCGCCCCGGACCCGCCTGGAACGATGGCGCGAGGGTACCACAGTGAAGTTTGGTGGATTAATCAGATTCAATGGGATTTCATGAGACTTCACTGTGAATTTAGTGGAATTAATGGTGGGATTTAATGGTGTTGAATGGAATTTAGTGGGATTTAATGGTGTTTCACTTCATGGGATTTAGTGGGATTTAATGGTGTTGAATGGAATTTAGCGTGAAACCAATGATAATTCAGTGGAAACGAGGGTAGGTACTGGGTACTGGAATCTCTACCATGACTTTTCAGTAGCTAGATTCTATGCCAAACAAAGTAGAATCTGCTTTCCCAGATTTTATTGCCAGTGGCCGATGTTGCCCGTAAGTTTCAGTCGCTTTTCCTTACTGTTGTTCTTGGTTGTATACCCAGCTGTTGCTGCGTACGAACAACATGGATGCTATCCAGTGTGTTGACAAAAGACAAACTTGCTTGCGAAATGTTCATGTGTCCTTTGTCAAATCACTCTTCTTGTTGCTTAACCCCTCATTGTTCGTTGAATGACTGATCAGTGATTAAATCCCTATGCGTTGGCTAAATCCCTGTTTGTCGCTGGCCAAATCAGCGTTCTTCTTGGCTAAATCTAATCATACTAAACCATATTTCTTGGTGAGACCGTTAAACCGCAACGCAGAACAAGAACGGCTTTTGACAAGATATGTGCCATGTTCAAAACATGGCATCTGGGGTATGTTCATCCCACCATCATTCGGAATTCCAAACATCATGTATAGATAACACATATATATATATGTATAGATATATAGCAAAATCTCTAGTGGATTGATGATTCCCATCCCAAAATTTCAACTTACCCAGCGTCGAAAAACCACATTGCTTCACCTGCGCTTCGATGGCCCCAAAGAAGCCGCGCTCTTCGAAGTCCTCGATGAGAATCCGCAGCAAACGACTCCTACGTTTTGCCATGGCGAATCACTAGGCCTAGAGATTAGGTCTACTCAATAGAGACCAATATCAATACAAATACATATATATATATATATGTATATGTATGTAATAATATAATATATATATATATATATGTATACAATATATATATACTATTTATCTATTTATACAAATGTAGTCATACATACTGGGCCTAGTTTTGTTGATGTGGTCAATATATGTCCATATAGTATAGTCAAGTGCTCAACAATATCGTTTATGATACTGACAATGATAGTCAGATAATCACACCGGGATTTTCTCGATCACCAAAGGGGTTGAAGTTCAAGAAGTAAAAGTTGGCCTCTCTCCAAAAAGATTTGAGATCAAACAAAACTGTGCCTTTAGACAAAAAAGAATTGGATTTAAAATCTTACCCAACAGAAATGGACAGCCACAGTAACGCAGTAGCAGGATTGAACCATCTTCCAGCAAGCTTTTTTCTGAACGCTTTAAATTGGTGAAATTCCCGAAGTACAGAGGATGAGAAGAAAAATGAAGCCTCCATCACGGGTGCTTTGGTTGCATCACACCTCTGAAATGTCTACATTGGCATCATCTTCATCGTCTTAGGTGGAGGACAAGACAAACTGGACACCATCAAGCAAATGATGATCATCCGCTGCAAATTGCCCATACCCCGATGTGTGATTTAGAGGGCCTTTCACAAACCTGCCATAGCAGTGGGATCCTGAATAGGAGGGGATGATTGGAAGATCTGTAGCTCACCATATCTGAAACGACCTTGGAAATTAAGTTCAATGGAACAAGGTCTTTCAGAGACCACGGCAGAAGCTATGGTGTTGGAGGTTGCACACCTCAAAAAATGGGGGGGGTCGTTGTGGCTCATTCTTGGCTAAAAAACCACACGGTTGAACCTTCAAGCTTTGCGAAAAAACTCCACGAAAAAACGTGCCAAAAATCGATTCATTCCCCGACCTCGGATAATCATCGGGCTTCTGAGCTTGCATCACTCTCAGCTCAGCAAGGATCTCTTGCCAGCACTCCTGGTCCAGGTGAACTAGGTGAACTCACAGCATTTCATCTGGTTTGGTGTATCACTTAGTAGGACGTAGATCGCATACTGTACATTAATGTATTAATGTACATTACATATTATATATATTTATATAGAATGTAATTAGGTGGTACAGTAGGTCTCAGTAAGTGTGATGTTGCAACAAGACGGATTCTTTTCAAGCTCTCTGAGATCTGGCAGTGCGATCGAATGCCCGGTTGCTTCACCGGGCTTCACGAGCCGCTCTCCAACTTCAATCTGGGTGTGGATCCAAACCCCACCGTAGAAGTATCCTGCTTTAAGGGGAGCAACCCCATATGGTATCATGACTTTTGACATATGGGTGTGTCTGAAAATAGTGTACCCCTAAACCCAATGGTTAATGATCATTATCCCTATTAAATGGCTATAATTGGGAATATACCCTATTTTCAGACAAACCCATATAAATGATCTAGCTTCATATTCACCAACTAAAGTTTTTTGGGGGGTGATGTCAGAAAGTAATTACCCGGATTGCCCGGATTTCCTAGTCCTACCTCGCCTCGTTCACCCTTCGGAAGGCTTCAAGAAAGGCAACCAATCTCAATGGCGCCTGGTGGTGAAGCCGGCCAAAAAAAATAGGATTGCCGGATTCTCCAAATCTTCTATGGTAACTTAACACAAATTATACAAATCCTGCAACAAATCCTGCAACCAGTCAGGCTAGTCACCTTTGTTTTTCGAACGCCAATCACAGCTGGCAGAAATGACGAGAATCGGATGCTATTAAAACAGCTGGAGAGTATTGGAGATCATCCATGCTGGTTTGAGTTCATCATAGCTACCATAGTTCATCCAACAAATTCATATCAGCTGCCAACCCCAGGGGCATGGAATGAAGAATTTCTGCTGGCACGACGAGAAAACGACACATGGCGGTCCGGGTCAGTTCAGCCTGGTATCCTCAAAATAACATGGCTGCGTTAGATTCATGGATGGTCATCCCAAAAAATGGGGAAAATGATTGTACCCTCTGGTAAACGTTTACATCACTATTCAAAACCACCATTTTTACTGGGTAAATCAACTATAAATGGCCATTTTCCATAGCGATGTTAAATTACCAGAGGGTAAATGGTTGTAACATGTTTTACCCGTAAGAAAATCCCCACGGTGATCAGTGCTTGGATGTGCATCCCACTTAGTAAGTGGTTTATAAACATTTATAAACCACATCCATATAATATATATATATATATAATGTATGAATGTATAGATATAGATATAGACATAGACATAGATATAGATATAGATATAGATATAATTATAGCTATAACCCATATAATCCCATATATAAGTGGGATTAAGTGGGGATATTCCATATATCACTGGTTCTTGGCCCATTTAGGAAGTGGGGCCCCAAGTTTGGCCTGTCTCACAGGCATCACCTTGTTCTTCCGCGGCACGAAGATTTCGAAGGAGTCGCCCCATCCAGGCACTGAATGCCTCGAGATTTCGACCAGAAATCCATGCGCCCAACCTGGTAGTTTGACATAGCTATGGAGAGTGACCATGTATTACCATGATTTACCTATTCAACATGGTGATCTTCAAGAGCTATGTTTAAATTGCCATATGGTAGAATGGCTTACGTTGTGGAAATCATGGGGCTATCTAAACCTCCAAATTTGAGCTCCTAAAAGCTGCAGTCCCATATCAAGCCAACTTCAAGCGCCCTTCCCAGCCATCCAAGGTATTCCAAGGCATTCCAAGGTGCCAATCGGCTTTCAGCATGAAGGGCTCCCGTTTCGAGAACTGAAAATCCCAGCGTTTCCAGTTCTCCGCATCGACCCAATCCTCGTCGTCGGGCTCATTCTTGCCATGGACATCATCGTAGAGACGCTGTGGCCACTCCAAGGTCTTTGCATGGAAAGGGCCGTCGGGGTCCTGCCCAAGAGGAGAACGACGGCCCTAACGAGGGAACGATGGTGGCAAATCCACAAGAGGAGTCCTGGGTGTTTTGTTTTGACCTGTCCAGGGCATAGTGCTGAGGTTTGAATCCAATCAGACTGGTTGAGTCGGTTGAGTTTGTCAAAATCTTTCGCGCGCCCAAAAGACTTGGGAATCTGACTGCAGTGAGATGATGAATTGTGTACAGTCACTGCCAAGTCTGCCAAGTGTTCAATTCCTTTCTGCCCAAAACTCGTCCATTGAGCGTTGAACCGATCTCAAGTAAGCTATTCAATCTGGACGATTTACAAGTCTCAAGGTTGATGATCAAAAGTCACGTAAGTCACGTTTGATGGCTTTCCCCAATATGGAGGTTTCTTGAGTCATGGGGGTACCCCATTTCATGATATTTCATCATCCATGTGACGTTCGGATTTTTAAAAATGATAAACTCACCAGCTATTGGGGGATCTCCATGAATCTCTCATTGAAAACCCCTTGGCTCCTCGAGGATGTATCGCGTGAGGTGCCTTAGAGGCGGAGCTTTCACCAAACTTCTTCCTGGGTCTCATAGATGGTATCATACCCACCTGGGTCAAAGTTAGGAAGCCCCAAAAATGATTGATCTAAATTCAACTTATGTATATGTGTGTGTATATATATATACATGCATAAACATCATAAAAACTCAGCTACCAAAGACCACTCATTGAACCCTCAAAATACCACAACAACCGCGCAAAAAAAAAAAAACACGTCATCCAAAAAAAACATAGAGCCATCCCCCTGACTGGATTCCCTTCCCCGGTTTTTCGGTCCCAGCGGCTGGGCATGTTTGTCCAACAGAAACACCACCGGTGCATCGTCGCCGCCCACCTTTGTGCCGCGCAGCAGCGGTGCTGAAGTGACGAGGTGCTGCAAGGGGACCTTGGGGTCGAAGCTGGGACAAATGATGGATTTCAGCATCTAAAAATGGGATTTGCCAAGCAAAATTAGGCGTGAATCGTCCTAAAAATTGGGATTTCTGCATGTGGGACTTTATCTGAAATTTTGGTTTTGAAGCATCCAAAGTTAGTTTCTTGCCAATCAAAACTTGGTGAATTTCATCTAAGAATTGCTTGGACATTGGACAAACACAGGGACTCAATGGCCATCCTGTAACCAAAACAGCACTGGGTTTATCATCCCAAGATCCGATGGTAACCAGCAGGATCACACAAAAACTGGTGACTGATGGTGATGGAAAACTCCGGATCGTTTCGATCTTTTTCGGCTATCCCTATCTGGGCTATCCACCAATGACAGCAACTCATGATCCACAACTGACCCAGTGCTTCCCGGTGTGTGTGGGTGTGTTCATGGAGAGAAAGGATATAGATATATATATAAGTTTCAAAACAAAGGGTATAATAAGTCATCTGTCAAATATTCCAAATATGATTCATCAAACTGGTCAATTGAGCAATGCCTGATTCACCTTCCGTTACACATGGATTCCCAATTCGTGAGTCCTATCTGATTCGCGGCAGCCAGTGTGATCCATCATTTATAGCAACCATCAACTAACTGGCTTGGGTATTGCTGATGTATGAATGAGGTTGATGGGGTCGGTTTGGACCGACCCAAGTTGGGCACTGTTGGGCTTGGAGCTGGGCAATTACGCTGAACCGTTTCACATCTCGATAACATGGGGATCTACACAACCAGGCACTTAGAAGGTCCAACTTCGCCATCAGCTTAAATCATTCCAAAATTCGTGGACCACAATTGGGAAACCATGTCTGTTTTCAACCTAAAGTCTAGATTGGAGTTAACGGTTAAAGGGTCCTTGTCTTACCATCTTTCAAGCAGAAATCTAAACGAGCCTGGCAGTTTCCGCAAAAAAAACCCTGCAGTTTCCCAGGTCGGGTTGAGGCACAGCCTTTTTGTCCAGTGCAGGCCCCGATGCGAAGGCCGCAATGAACTGCAACCGCCTCCATAGCGGAGGAGCTTCTGACCATCAAGAAGTGGTGATTGAACCATCAAGAATGATGCGTTAAGCCATGAAAATTGGCGTTGAAACCAGCCAACATGTGGATTTAAGATGATTGAAGCTATGAAACATGGAATGTTTACGATGAAAGATGGGGAGTTGACAATGGAAAACATGAAGGTTTTGCTGGTTCTGCTCTCTGGTATTCCAACCTGGCAAAGGATACTCTCCATTTATATCATATTGGAATCCAGCTATGTGATTTTCCCATCAAGAATGGCAGGCTATTGCTATTGCAAAATATCGCCAGGTAGCGATATCTGCACAGTTGGTCGTTTCTACTTGTTGCATCTTGGTGGCGAAGGGTGGGTCAAATCTCATCCCATTGGGTTCTCCAACCGGCGAAAGTGGCTTTTTAACGCGGGTAGCATTCGCAAGAAAAACCGGCGATTCAGCAAGAAAATGCAGATCATCCATTTCAAACCAGCGACCTGCTGCGAGCTGCTGCACCCTGCTGCCCTGTACTTCTTAAATAGTTTCATCCCAGAAGATCCTCTACTGAATAACCCATCCCCTCTTCATTTCATCAGACCTCCATGTTGTTCAGCAAGATCCCGCTTCTCCGCTTAAGGATCGTCATTTGCGTCCGGTTGGGTCACTTCTATTGATCCCCGCGCAAACAACCCAACCATCGATCACCATTCTCAAGAATGATTAAAAAGTTGCTACCTGCCAACAACCGTTAAACTGCTCAAACACAGTTTCAAACGTTTCAATTATCAAAGACAAATATATTTTTTAAGCATTTACAAACATCACCAGCATTTTCCATGAATTCACCAGCATTTTACAATCATAATACAAATATGGGGATGGGTCAAAACCCTATCCCCCTGTAGTTCACATCAAAATAGCTGGGATTTATGGATGTTCATCCCCCTAAAAATGGTATGTATAGGTATTAATCCATAGCCATATATGGTGATCAACCAGCAGAAACCATGGGATTTTGATGGATTTTGATATATTTTGATGGCTTATCAAGTCATCAACCATGGGATGAGTCTTATGAAACTGAAACTCATTCACCATCCGAACACCTGGTCGCCAGCACCGCCAGGAGTCCCACGAGTCGCCAGCCACAGAAAAACGAGTCGCAGCCGCGCCGTGGTGCCATGGCGGGGGGTCAGGGGTTGAAGCCAAGTTCGTGGATTTCTTCATGGGTTTAATACGGTTTAATGATGTTTAATGATGTTTAGTGATGTTTAATGATGTTTAAGGTACGAAATGATCCTTAAAATGTCCTGTACTAAACCCATTTGAGATCAACCAAAACCAGGATCTCCACATAAAATGAGCGACCTGAACCTGCAAAGATGGGAAGCTGCGCTGTGTTTGAAGCGTCCTGGGCCAAATGGCAATGGTGTTCCCCAAGATTCATCACTGATTGACTCATGGGGTCAGCTCAGCTTGCCAAATTGTTTACTTCAATTGTGTTTTTGGGGTCGCGACTCTTCAGGGAAGTCTGCCTTTGATTTGGTTTTTGGGTGACATGTTGTATCATGATGGGGCATCTAATCCATCTAAAATGGAACAAGGAGCCAACTTAGTGTCCCATGCTACACCATGTTGGTATGTTTGAAACCTATGTGTTATGGTGTCAGCGCTTTGGAAGCTGCATGCATGCAAAACCGAGGTTTGGCTCAAAATGTTGCTATGTCTTTCGGTGAACCGGAAAAAAATCGGTCAGAAGAAGTCAGGAATTATAACCCCACCCCTTTTACCAGCAAACAACAACATCACCCGACCATAAGTTATCAACTAATATCAACTACATCATCTACATCCTCATGTTTGGTACTTCAACCCATGTTTTGGGCACTTAAAAACCATATTTGATGTATAAAATTGTATAAATTCACATCATCTACGGGTCAACCAGGTCAACTGGTCACTGCTCCGATGGCCTTTTTTTTTTGGGGGCGCTGGCGGTTGTCGGCGGTTGTCGCTGTTTTCGCGCGCTTTGGGCGAAGGCCTGAAAGGCGATGCATCATGAAACTGTCTTCGTTTCACCAACCTGAATTGTTGGGCCATTTGGGGATGATTTCCCTTACTAACCATGATTCCAGTGAGGGAGAACAGTGAGGTCGTTATAATTTACCCAGATCCATATCATGCAACAGGAACTAGATGGAACTAGACTATCTTGAACCGAAATCATCTCTCCCGAAACAGGAATATTACTATATCATATTATATCATCGCTCTATATTATATACTGTAATCGCTCTTCACCATTATACTTCGGATGCTCTCAAAAGTTAGGCACCCTCTAGTAGTCAATTGTGGCAAGGAGAGATCCCAATCTTCACTTGGAAGGTCACCTATAAATCGGGGGGGATTTTCCCGGCCACCTGGGCTATCGGAAATCATGCACCATTCATGGTCAGCTAGGAGTCAAACCACTAGATCCACTGAACCATCCCGGCGAGAAGCAACAGGCAGCAGCTGGATGTTCATCCCAACCGATGGCTGGCATGACCCATGTTGAATGTGTTAAAATGTCAAGCATTGACGATTGCATACGATTACTCATCATTTATGCACTATTCATACTATTCACCAAGGTAGCCAAACACATCCCCATATCTTCGTTCGCCAGGCTGTATCGGCTGTATCCTGCAGCGTCGCCTCTAGGCGCTCTAACTGCTGAGTACAAGCTGCTTCAAAGAGTGCCTGCCGCAGATCATGGCAGATCGTGGCAGTCACTGTTGTCCGGTTTCAGGAAATTCACCAATCATAGACACCTGTGGGTTGTACCATCCCCCAAACCAGCATAAAGCCTGAGAATCGCCCATCCTAAAGTAGTTGTCCAACCCCCCAACTCATGGCAGCGTCGTCATGTTTGCTGGGAGGATGGTAGTTTCGTTCTTATCATCAGCTCCAAAGAAACCTGGAGGTAACTTTTTCGGACCATTTCAAGACAAGGCACCATCAAAACCTTTTGGACGATGGATATGTTTCGCCCATGCAGATGTAAGAGGAGAAGCGGATGCAATGCCTATATCCAGATTCAAATGCGGAAAATCTTCTGGAAGACCATATGAGCCACATAGATATCTCGGAACTCCCTAGCGCCCCCATAAAGACGTTCGTAGAGTCCCATTGAATGGTCCTTTCACCAGTCTTCCAATGGGCTCACATACACCCTCAGATGCAGAAGATTGTGCATGCACCAGTTGTGTGAATGGGGGATTTTTTTTTTCGAATCCAGGAATCAAAATGGGATTATCTGTATCAAAATAATCCTACAGACTATCATTTTTTTGCTAGGAATCCTCACCCCCAAAGCTAGGAATCCTCTCCGTCTCCGTCTCCACGCCACCTCCACGTCGTAGGATCTGCCCTGCACCGGACCGAAGACCAGCAGATCGTGGGAACGCTCGGCCGGAAGCTCCTGAAAAACCATCCCGATGCGATCCGGAGGTGTCACCAACAAAAAATCGCGACGATTTACCGCAGCCGAGCTGAAAAAAGAGCGCGTTTTGAAAATGAGGTCATACTAACAAAATGATTCATAGTTCCTTGGTGTCAGGTGATGAACTTACTGATGTTCCTACAGTGGACCATCGTTTTTGAGGGATTGGTCGGCCATGAGCCCGCCAAAAGTATCCAGAATGAGGATATTGACCAGTGATCCTGCGAAGTGATCATCTGCCTGGTAGTTCAGTTAAGCCTCCACTAAGAAGAAAACTATGAATAAAAATAGGAAAAGTCAACGGGGATCATTATCGCATTGCCCCGGATGGAAAATGAAGCTCGCTCACCGAGAAAGTTGCCGAAGCAAAGAACAATCAGATAGGATCAAAATCAAGGCTGGGAATGTCGAAAGATCACAACCCAGATTACGAATCATGGTTACCAAGGGACATGGGCCAATGCGATTGGCATGTCAACCACAAGCGTTCAAACTTGCGATCTCGCGGATGATTCTGGAACTCGCAACCAAGGCTCTCAACTCCCTTTATGCTGGACCAAATTATTGCTGTGCACTAGCCCAAAAGTTAGACCCTAATGGGTTTGTCCCAAAAGGGACAAAAAAGAATATAATATAATATAATATAATATAATATGATATTATATTATTTTATATTATATTATATTGTCTTGTATTGTATCATTAAATTATATCATATCATATCATATCATATCGTATTGATTATATCATATTATATTTTGTCATATTATATTATATCATATTATATTTTGTTATGTTATATTATATCATATTATATTGTCTGATATTATATTATATTATATTATATGATATTATATTATATTATATTATATGATATTATATTATATTATATATATACATACATATACATACATACCACATTAGACTATACCCTAAGTCACGGCAAGTTTTGTGAAATGGCGATACCCTCAATCAAACATGGCATGCTGAAAGACGTCGCCCCGACCTCCAGCCATGTGCCGCCAGCGGCTGTCACTAGGGCCTCCAATTTGCTGCGCTCCATGGCCTTTTCCTACGTGGAGCATCAAGGGAGGATCATCCCGGTGGGATGGGTTAACAGAATCTTCAAGAATCGACTGTCGCAACCATCGCTCCATTGGGGCTGTTTGAAAAAACTTTTTTAAACCCCCCAGACTCTTTGCTGTCTTTTGATGGTCTTTTGATGTTCTTTTTCAATGTCAATTCTCCATTTTTGACCAACCCCCCATCCGTCTGAGTGACGCCCCTGGGTCGCCTGCTTCGAGACGTATACCCGATACTTCCGCAGCAAGGGTCCCTGCAGCGCCAGCGAGGTCACATCTGCCAGGCTGTAGTCTGGCGCACCTGCGAGTTCCCAGTGCTCAATGCTTGGTGGTTAAGACCCAACTTTTTTGGATTACCCCAGTATTGAGGATTTGTTTGACTCAGATGTGATTACCCCAGTATTGAAGATTTTTGTTGGCTCAGATATGGCTTTGGGGTCAATAACTGGGAAGAAATGAAACCACAAGACTGGTCGTTTTTGGTGTCAATCCATCCGTTTTGGGAGGATCAAAAATGATTTAAGCCATGCTTCATATGATCATCGCAAAGAACCTCCACTTTGCTGAGGTCGTTCCTTGAGAACATACTGTTCTAAGAACATCCATGAATCGTACCTGAGCTTGCAACAATGGTTTCCAACACCATCAAACCCAAACAACATATACATAAACATATATATATATCAACAATTATAAACATACATATATATATATACTGTATATAAGAATGAGGTCCGAATCTTTATCCCAGTCCTCTCCCGGTCGGTACGCCAAGCTACTGAAGCGCGAGGCGAAGATCTTCTCGCCCAAACGGTCTCTCAGCAGATCTTGTGACCGCACCTGGCACGCTGAAAAACATGGGACCACCATGGGGGATGGAACTGATGAGATGGGGAAATGACTGGTAAACCAAATTGATTGTGATAACTTTACCAGTAATCTAGTAATCATGCTGGAGGTACATACAATGTTGCAATATCTTTACCAGTTCTAATACTGTTACCCAATTGAGGTTTCTGATGCTAATATTGAAACAATACTACTGTATGTACAGTATACATAATATCACTCATGAAGCTAACCAAAGAACTGAATAAGAACTGAATAGATTGTATCACCAATGCTATATTAAACCCAATGAAGACTGAGTTGATGTTGTAATTGGGTGAGAGTTGAATCAGAGTTGCGAACATCATCCCACTTATACACATGATACACATCTACAATGTGTATATATATAATCATGTGTTTGTATATAGTGTAATGTAATATGATGTGATGTGGTGTAATGTAATGGAATGAAATGTAAAATAAAGTAAAGTGGTGTAATGGAATGGAATGGTATCCATCATCATAAGTGTAGGTAGATGGATGAATGGATGATGGACGGATGGACGGACGGACGGACGGACGGATGGATGGATGGATGGATAGATACCATAACATAACATAACATAACATAGCATAGCATAGCATAACACAACATATTATAACATTGCATTCCATTCCATTTCATTCCAGTCCAGTCCATTCCATACTTTCATAAAAATCTTTCAGAGACAGATACATGGATACAATCGACACATAACATACGTACATATCTATATATATATATATATATATTATGTGTGTGTGTGTTCTACATGTGCGAATCTGTAAGCCCATAGATTTCAGAATGCCGTACTGTTCTCTTCGAAATCAGCAAGGTCCCAATCGCAATGGTTAATCCTTCTAATCGTTGTCTGGGATTGAAACCCTTGTAATTCGGGGTGGACAGAATGGTCAAACTCAGTCTTAAAAAAATAGTTTAAAAAGATTAAAACAACGTTATTTTACGGTTTCTTTTAAGAATCTAAACACTCAAACTACACACGGTATGCAATCGCATGCTACTCGATTCTTGTGGGTGGCCATTTGCACCCCCCATAGCTATAACTCTGTGAAACTGTCAGTGCTAGAGCAAGCCAAGCGCATAAATTTGATAGAGTCTCATGTGCCAAAAAAAAAGAAAAGTATACTTCAGCCCAAAAATGGTTTCAAACATCCAGCTAAAAGGTAGTTTAAATTTCTTTGACTTACCCCCCCTGCTGCCAACACATGCAAAAACACGGTCATTCAGTAACTTCAGCGGAGGGAGCTGGTTAAGAAACATTCCCCATAGTCAGGAGTGGGCGTCTGAAATTTGCGTTAGAGATCTTAGACAAAGATGTAGTGGGTAATCTGCGCAAATCGGCATTAAGTTAAGGACCCCCAAGGGAGTCCCAGTCGTCCCCTGCCTCGGGCACGACACCCAAGTGAGCACAACGGGCAACAAAGCAAGGCCGAACAATGGGCAAGCCCTTGCAAATGGCGCACCTCGAATTGCCCGATCCATGGACAGCCAAGCTGGAATAAGATTTTTTTGAATCCAACGTCACAGTTTTTGCGGCAACAAATGGCTGTCAGAGTCATTTTTTTGGGTATCTGGTATCTCCAAAATCTGCAGTCCCCCAGTCCTTAATTGTTGATATATGGATAATCTATGGTTAATCTATGATTAATCTATGGTTGATCCATACCCCAGTCCTTAAGTTCTGAGCCCAGCACATCATCTTGAAGGTGCGCCGGAGCCGGCTGGCCACCAAATGTGTCACCTGCCACCGTAAAACACCGTTTCTGTCCGTGACATCTCCGGCATGTCGGTGAAATCCACCATTTTTTCATCATGTTTGATGGTTAAAACTCATGGTTTTGGGCTGGTTAAACCTCCATCTCGGAATTTCTCAAAACTGGGTTACCCCTCACCAAATCGCTTTCCACATTTTGTTCAATGCTTCAGTGATGTTTCATGGGTCTCCAATAAAAAACACCCCCAGAATCATCATTTAAAAAAAAACATTAGATCCCCGTTGGATGGTTTTCCCCCTCCTTTAGATGGCAAAATCCATGGCTAAATCACCTATTTCAGCTCGGTGAAATCCATGTGAAATCCCCATGGGCCTCCGGCTGCCAGGTCTTGGTGACCTCGGCGGAGCCCAGGTGCCGCAGCTTTCGGACATGCGCTGCCTGCGAAACCAGGCAGAGTTGTAACCAGAAATTGAATCCACTATGTAACTATCATACCTAGGGGGTATGTATACACGTAATACATATATATATATACTTATATATATATAGGATATATATATATATATGATATGTAATACATATATGTATATATTCTACAAGAGTTGTAACAGGGATTGACCAACTATCACTGGGGATGATTGCGTTAGGTGCAGCTCCACAGTTGTGTTACGCCATCCACCTTGGTGACCCTAAGTCAACTTAGCTAAACCGACCCACCAAAGAATGGTTCCTCACACCAATTTTTAGGGCTTTGCTGTAGATTTTCCCAAGCATTCTGGGACAAGCTGAATTAAATTTCATACACAAATGGCTATGAATCAAAACCCGGTAGCCTGTTCTTCATATCAAAGTAGCTGGGTTTCCATGGACGTTCATCCCTCGAAATATTGTAAGATAGGTTGTGACCTATCCCTAAATGTGAAATAATGTTCGTTGCCTATCTGTTCCATTTGAGTGAGAAATGATGGGTCATTTGAGCAATCCCGCTTCCTTGAGATTCAATACCCCTATAGATAGGCTCCCAATTCATGAATAGATCCAATGATGAATCAGGGTTTCTTTTGTGAGGTATTGAAAATAGTAGTATGTACAGGTGTATATATATACCTCGATACTTTGCTGTAGGGAAGGGATTCATACATTTTCCAGTGTTTGGATATTTTTGATCCACAAGTAGCTACAGGTGTGGTTCAAACCCAAGAAACAATTGATTAACTGGGCATGTCTCATCGTATGAACATTGACTGGCTGATCATGTTATCAGATGTTATCAGCCAGTCATTGGAGCTAAAAAATCCCAAGATTCCTGGCGGTTTGGATAGCCGCAACAGCCTATCCTATCCTTCTTTCTTAACTCGGTTGGTTCTGTAGCATCAGTTCTTCGACCAATCTACCAGCTGGGGGATCAGACCGGGATCAAACTTGCTATGGGGCGGCTAGTGGGCCACCTTGGGAATGGGATGGTGAAAAATCACAATCCTTCAACGCTCAACCAATCAAGACAAACATAACATAGACCCGGGCAAGCCGGCGGCGGAAGTTTCCCAAACATAAATGACCTATAGTTCAAAGACAACCTGTCCCGACCGTGTCCTTCCCTCGACACTCCACACCTCACACCTCACAC
>Ga0126342_10007870_pt1 | contig 19063 bp, 13 predicted proteins | sample Cyp1metagenome_FD_92528 | JGI IMG/M metagenome (GOLD analysis project Ga0126342, IMG submission 92528) | Coral microbial communities from Lord Howe Island, Old Settlement Bay, Australia - Cyphastrea 1 metagenome | ecosystem: Host-associated > Invertebrates > Cnidaria > Coral ... | reverse complement strand
GTCAGGTTTCGAAATGGCCTGTTGAGTTCTCACCAGCTTTCGAAGTTTCCTGATCTCAGCGCCTGCCCGCGTCGGACATCGTTCTTTTCGATGTCCTTTAGCACCGCAACCAAAACATCTTCTGATTCGAGGCATTTGTGCTGCAGCATGTTCCCCAATGATCTTATCACATGGATATCAATAACACGGATGCACACCAAACATTCGAACTTCCACAACTCTCTTGTCATTTGATGGAAAACAAAGTTAGTTCGTGAAGGCCTCAAAAAACCATGAAGCATGAAAATACTGTAAATACCAAGATGATCTATGCATGACCCTTAAAATAACGCGCGGGTATCTATCCGCCCGTCCAGTTTGATTTTTAATTGATCCCCTCTAGAAAACAATTTAAAACTCAAGGTCCAATTGTGTCAAATTTGAGGGTTCTACTCCCCAATAACCACAAAATACCTCACCCCGGGGTGTTTTTTTATGAGTGTCCTTGGCATCCAATTTTTGGCAATATCTTAATTAGATGTTAAAAGGAACTTGATCGATGTTGAAATCATTTTTTCTTTTGATTCAGGTTTTTAATTCAATATTAGGGGGAAGCTTGGAAATCCAGCTTTTTAGCAATGATGTGATTAGATGTTGATAGACATTGAAATTCAAAATCAAACATTTTTGTGTTATCTGATTGAGGTTCCAAGTTCAATATTAGGGAAAGGCTTCTCCCCCAAATACTAAATACCACCCTAATAATAAAACTACCCATAGCTTTTATTATTTGAGGATGGGGGGACGTTTAAAATTAGGGGAAAGGGATTACATGGGAACATACATAGATTTTATATGCACACTATTATTTTACATATACATACACATAACGAGAACTGCAATTCACAAGATCTGGGATAAATAAATAAACGGGAATAAACATATAACATATACTGTGACTGTTACTGACAGTGGCTGTTTTTGTGAAGTGGAAGAGTTGCATGATCGGCATGAATGTTCTACACGGCTGAGCATGGGTTGGCACTGTACGAGATGCGGTACCTGACAACTGTCAATGACATGTGAGCAGTCTTCAAAACCGAAATGTCGTCCCTTTCTACTGGTTGGTTGACAGGATTTTCCATAATGGACTGCGATAATCCCAAATACATGTGTATGTATATATATATATATATGTAACTATATATATATATTGGATAGAATAGCAGCCTGTATGCGTGTATTTCAAGATGTGGAGGTTCAGCATATCCCAATGCAGACGTGAGCCGTTCTGAATGTGTCACGTGTGGTCCCAAATGCACGCGATTGTTGAGCCCCCAGCAACATGCACCACCAAATTCCTGAGTATAGCATCGGTCATGTGGCTCCAAGAAAAGAACTACCACTCCTACCTGGCCATAGCTTGCTGTGACCACATCTTCCATCTCAAGTACCCAACATGTCCATATTTTGCACATACAGTAAGGTTTAGAATCCAACAAAATATGATACAACATGACATGCCCTAGTCTTCGAGTGTCAGCCGGGGCCTCCAAATATTGCACGGTCATGGGGAATAAAAAACATGACAGTCACCAACCTTGGTTGCTTTATGGGACAGCTCACACACACACACACTTGTAGACTAAATCATTTCACAGATCCGATCAACTTAAGCAGGATCACCCTAGTCAGCAATGGGCTATTGTAGTAACCCTGGATGACAACTCCCCTAAAGTGGAGGATAGTCCGGCTTTCTACCGAGCTACTCAGTGGGGGGTCCTCCAATCTGGAACTTGTCCAAACCTACCTCTTTCTGCTTGACACCTGGAGTGAAGCTACAACTCCAGACTCATCTTTCTTGCTTTGGAAACAACCAGTTGATTCTTAGCTGCTAAACTGAATAGATCTGGATAGTTTATGTATGCACTATATGACTATATCGCAAGCTGGCTAATAAATATATAAATCAATACATACTACATATATATATACACATACTACATATATATATATATATACACATTACATACATATATATACACATACCACATATATATATATACATACTACATATATACATATACATGTATATATATATATACATATACATATATATATACATATCTATATACACAAACATATATATATATACATATACATATATACATATATATATACATATATACATGCATCTCTCTCTCTCTCTAAATATATATATATATACATATGTATGTATACATATATACATAAATATATATATATATATATACATTGTACACCTGCTTATTGGTTCAACCCGCGGGACGCAATGAATCATACTGACTCATCGATTATAAGGATGAACGTCATAAATATGTGATCACACCAGCCAGACGTTGACAGTTCAGTATTGGATAATTCTTGGGTTTTCGCTTATGTACACGGAAACTTAATCACATGTCCAGTATACAATGCAAATACAATCAAATACATACATGTATGAGACTTCCGCCCATCAAACTTCAGAAAACACGGTAATCATAAAGTAATCTATATATGCTCGTCCCTTTTCCCTCAATTGACCCATACAAATTGGTATTTTACCCCATCATCTTAGTACAAACCAACCAATTCCTACGAGCCTTGGCTGAGGGTCAAGGTCGATGTTTACGTCAACCCCGAACCTTTCGGATGAGATCTCTACGTTCGATGATCATTTGCAGTATACCCCAAAGAGATACCCGGCAATCAAACGTGGCAATCGGAAAATCCCCCTACAAATGATTTCAATGGAGGTTTAGTTCACTGGGAAAATCATTGGTGAATTTGTTCAGCCAAATCCCTGGTGGGTAAAGCGGTGGTAATTTTCATGTCCACCCTGGATGAATCAACCGTAAATCCCAAAGGGATATTTTCATGGATAGTACCATTCAAGTATCAGATTCTGACAAGGGGGGAGTACCCCCCAAATAAATCCATGGTATTCATATGTATTCATGGTGTAGTTTCTCCGTTGACACCACTGAAAACCACTGGTTGGGATGATGGTTCCCTACATCAACCCGAGCCTCCGGACATCACTGCGAGAGGCGGAGGTGTCGAGACTGGGGCCTCCAGATAGCTTCGTAGGCCTGCCCCGCGTGAACGCTAAGTTAGCTGATAACTTCAATAAAATGGGTTTTTGGTAGATATATCTAGTTACTATACGAATTATTTATGGTAATTATATAGATATATCCAGTTACTATATGGTTTACAAAGTAAAATATAACGGGGGGGCACATAAAACCAATCACAGAGGGGACATATTGGGATAGAGTATGGACATGTGGGGTCACCCTCATGACACAAAAACTCATGTGGGGAAGGTGAATCCCTAAAGAAACTTCCCCTTGGGTCAGCGAATGGAAAGAACCCCGAAAATCCACTGGTTTGAAACCTCAGTTCCCCGTAACACTTGCAAGCGCAAGCCATGGCTTGCCAAAGACAACACGCAATTGTGGACCAGAGCCAGTTGATCATTTCGATGAGTTCCTGAAAATAGCCACTGCAGTAACAAAGGATACATATCATCTATCCATATCTATCCTATGGATCCAAATACTAGGTACTTACCCCCTAAATCAACCCCAAATGTCTCCTCAGAAGGTACCATAGGGATTTATGGGGCTTCCCAGTGATGTTTGTTGGTCTATAAATATCCTGATAGTATTATCTACCATAATCCATAGAATTCACCTGGTGAACTCTGCACCAGCCAAATAGGTTATCTTGAGGGACCCTTGTATAGATATTGATACTTATTTTCCCATTATCCAATTACATCCCAATTATATGTGTATATATATATATTATATTATGTAATTACATGTATGTGCATATCTAATCCGATATATATAATAATAATCATATATACGTATATATGTATATATATATATCCAGATCTGTCACACAATCGTCACATCAGACACTCAAAATATAGGTTTTGGGAGGGGGGATAGCATATACATATATATATATATCCCTATCTTGATGGTTCATTCCCCAAACCAAAAAGTTGGGTTAGCATCCACCAGTGCCACAGGGCGCCCAGGCGAGGCAGCACCCTCCAGACCATCGCTGCCAAGCCGTTTCCGTGGTGAAAGCCCTGCGTTTTTTGCGCCCCCGGAATCACCACGTTGCGCAACGTGGAAAATGAATGAAAATGTAATGATGTGAAAATGACCAATCAAATATGATATTTTGTAGGATATGTTTTAATAATATCTAATATATATATATATATACATAATACATCTGATATATATTAGTATGTACATATATCACATAAATCTGGATTTAGGTAAATGTATACAAATATATATATATATATATACGTCCTATGGATCCAAACACCTCCTGAGAAGGTACAAGACACTCCCCCAAATCATACCCCAAACACTTCCTAAGAAGGTACTTGGATCCATAGGGCTTAGTAATGCAACCAGGATCCAAACTTGGTCACATAATTTTCTTCAGGATTTGAAAAAACTTGATGATTGGAGAATGGCTTGAATCTGATGTGATGATGATTTAAATGATAAGTCATCTTAATGATTTTAATGTTGACCTAACGTATAATTTACATTAATTTTCATGATTGTCTAAGTGATGACTTCATGTTGTGCTGACGATGTTTTTTGTTTCACCATGTGTTATAAACTATGATGCCGATACTTTGATGTTGATTTGACAATGATCATGACTCATCAATTACATGATGATTTGATGATTGATGGATAATTGTGATCATGAACACATCGACGATAAAATAATCATGAACTTATTGTTTAAGCGACAATTTAACCGACATACCATCACTCCAACTAACATTAAACTGTGCCAAATAGGAGCTTGCAAGACTACCTTCCCCTAAAAATGAACATACTATCATCATACTATCATCATGGTCTTTTGCTGTGTGGTAGAACCAAGTATAAATGTGTATGAACAACTCCTGGTTATCCTCCACCGTGGTAGGCTTCCCACCTTGGCAGCATAGGGCTCAGCGAGGCATCGCACGGTCAAGCACAAGCGCAGCGAGGATCGCTGGTCTGGGATAGTAGGGAAAGGCTCTTGGAGAATCTCCCAATTGGTGTTTTCAACCAACAAAGGATCTATAAAGAAGCAACGGTGGAGATGATTAAGATAATTTATATCTAGACCAATCAATATGGGAATATGACGTTAGATTGACGCTTTAGGCCAAGTGGTAAACCATCCCAATGATTCAGGGCTTTGAACAAACACCATTCAATGAGATATGAATCAACAATAGATGCGAACTAAGTTCATCAGTTAAACCAATTATCACACAAGGGAAGTCGAAAGAAATTCTAGTCATGAAGACATTATAATCAGTCTATCTATCAATAAAAATTCATCAATACCAAACAACGACCTGCTCATGTAAAGCAATTAGTGGTCGAATCACCACTCAACATGAACTCAAGGTTTGAACATCATGAAAGTCCAGCCAGGTCACCCGTTGCGGTACGCTACGGTACTTGTCACTCCAGAAATGTCACTGCAGAAGTTACCTGCATAAGGTCATAATATGGCATCCATAATACTAGCCCATACTTGAAAACAACCTTGAGATACCTTGAGTATGGGGCATGGACGGATCCAACACGGGCTTGTGATAAAAAATCGTCTCAAATTATGATGATTTTCAGCCACAAAGGCCTGGCAGCAAGAACATGGTCCAGTGCTGTGACCGACTTTCCCCATCAACAAAAAAGGGGAACAACAAAGGAAATACTCTGGCTGGGCTGACGGGGATACCCCCAAAATTTCATGGTTTATCATGGTTTACCAATATCTTATCAGTCTTATCATCAATGTTATGCTCTCTATTGTCATCATTTCCCCTGTATATTTTCTTCCCTATGGGATCCAGCCTTTTTCCTTCTGAGGAAGCAGGGCTCAGGGGTGACTTAGGGGATCAAACAACACCGTACTTAGAAGGTAGTATTTGGATCCATATAGGGAATATATTAGTTCGTATAATCCCCGAACTTATCATCAATCAACCATACCATGATTTATCAGCTATATATTAACATATACTTACATCCCCATAGTTTGGTGCTTAAACCCCCCTATTGGATAGCTATTTGGTCGGCATACCCCATTTTCAGACACAGCCAACTGCTTCCAACCTTCTCTTTGGCCCTCATCAAGAATAGGCAGCAACCTGGGCCACGGCCGGCAAGGTGGAATTATTTGGATTTCAGCAGTACCATGCACTCCTGATGAAACCAGTTCATATGACAATGGGTCAAAAGTTTGTACCATCGGTTTTCACATCACAGTAGCTGGTATGTGAATCGATGTTCACCCCCAGAAAATGGATAAACCTGAAATTTATAGGTATTGATCCATAGCCATACAGTCCAACATAGCCCAACGACTAACCATCAACAACCAAGTGCTTATGTGTCAACATTGGGAATGGTAGGCGCTGGTTTACTGCTAGAATCTTACTGGAAATGACCGCTCAGTCTGATTTGGATCCATAGTGGGCAGCGCAAGTTATATACATTGTATCAGAACCCTATCTAACTATAGTTCTTAGACTATATAAATAATATTAAATAATATAGATATTATCCGCCATAATTCAACCCGTAGCCTAGTTAGGAACCAGCTGGGCTATCTTGGGGGCCCTGCCTTTAGGGCCTTCCCAGTCCTCTTCGTGAATGAGGTATTCTAAAGTATTCTATGATTTCGAACATCTACGGAGATTCTACGGTACTCTTGGACCAGCAAGGTCAAAAAACGCTGGGTTTCTGGCATTCTTTCAACAAAGCCTGTGGTTTTAAAGTGATGTCAACCTCTCACTTCGTCTCACTTCAACATATATTCCGAAGATTTCAGAAGTCTATAGGTATTGATCCATAGCCATACAGCCCAACATAGCCCAACATAGCCCAACATAGCCCAACGACTAACCATCAACCACCAACCAGCAATCAATTCAAATGATCTCACTGGACAAGGCACCATAAAGCAGAGGGACCGGCCAGTTCCGCCACTTTCCTGCGGGTGGAACGCTCAAAATGATCCAATCCCATTAAAAAAAAAACTGGTGTGGTCCGAAATATGTTTTCCAATCATTTCCAATCAACTAAACCGTGTGTTTCTGAGGGTGTTTGAGATTAGGATCTTCTAAGAGGATACCACTCCAGCTGTGCAATGAATGTGGCCTCACAATGGACTATGGATTGCTCCAAAACAACCATGGGCCCCTGGGGTCCCCTCCGAAAAAAAAGGCGGTCATCGAACATGGCAATGTGAAATAGCCTAGATGAATTTCTCCAGAAACATATCCGTTTTTTTGGGGGGATGTCCCAAAATGCCACGTTTGACGACCGGATGGGAATCTTTTGGGGCCCATAAAAAAATGTGCCCGAACTCTGAGATCTCTGAGGCTTCGGACTCCCGTTTCTTCGGTAATTTGCTGCTTTTCCTCGGGGAACAAACACGATGTGATGATATGTGATGATCAGGTTTGAGGGAAAGATATTTGGTTCATACCATGGACATCATCAGAAATTAACTATGGATGAAAAAATGTATAACATTGTATAACTATGTTCCGTTTGCAAACAACTCTGGGTGATAGTAGAAAACTGTCTTACATTCACTTGAAAATTGTGAAGCCGGCAACTTCTTCCACACCACTGAGTTCGACTCACTTCCAGCAGAGACTTCGACAAATGACACCCGCGCGGTGCTTGGCTTCCCACCAGGATCGCACTTGGCTGGGCGCATAAAACTCGGCCACCTTCGTTGAGGCCTTGGGAGGCCCGTGGTCACATCGGATGGCTTAGATCGGAAAATGTGCAGGAAGCCCACCCCACCAACCAAGAATGATGGACGATCTTTTCCCCACCAAAAAAAGGGGTTTTCATGGCTTCTCATGGCTTTTCCCACACCTTCTCTATATTTGATGGGGAAAACTGGAAAACCCCATGGTTTCCTGTGGATTTTCAGGTCCCCAGGTCCAACCGGTACGCTTCCGGACCTCCCAAATCTCCATTCCAACCATCGCCTGCGATCAGCGAGAAATTCCGACATCAACGTGGCATGGCCAAAGGCATCTCATGTGGGAAAACTCATGGAAAAACCAAGTTCCCAGCATATTCCAGTTTATACCTAATTGATGTATATGATTACCCCATTACTACCATGTATACTAGCAATTAATACAATATATGGAATGTGATGATCAAATACCGTAGAGCTGAAAGATCTGAGTCCAATCGCCACTCCACTGGGTTCAGCATCACTGATCCACCACTGTCACAGACCTTTTGGAGATTTCTTCAGCTGCTCGTTTAACTGAGACGTAATTGCGTGTCTGCTTATCTTTAATGGTCATACAATAATTATGTACATGGTAGCTAATGTTTCTATGAATAAATTATAATAATTTGCGATGATGATTGACTTGTAAATATTAAAGTGGCAATATGCTACAGGGCAAATGTTTAACAACCAGCAGCGAGCGAACGCCACTTCTCTTTCCTTTAAAAAGCGATGGTCTTGGACCCAGAGGTCCAATCTCCGGGCTCCAATCTCCAAGGATACAACCGTGGAGCAGTCCAGTTGACAAGCCGCGATCTAGTCCATGTATGTCCATGTAATCTTGTTGGATGCAGGAGACCTTGTTTTTTCTTGTGTTTTTTTTGTCTTCTCCAATTTCAACCCAGTTCCACCCAGTTCCACGTCAGCTTGGCGAATCGCGAATCGCTCACTTCTTGTAGAGGTCGCCCTCTAACTCCCATGGGAAACGGCCCCAGGTGGGTTTGTCCACTTTGTTGGCCTTCTTGTACTCCTGGAGGTGACGACGGCCAAAAAAAAGGCCTAGAAACCCAAAAAAATGGGTTGATGATGCGGGAGGATCTTCGCTGTTTTATTGTTTTTTTTGCATTGGTAGAATTTAAAGTAGATGAATGTAGATGATGTGTTATTTTGTCAGCAGCTTCTTCAGCAACGGTATGAAGTCGTTCTTACCGCAAGTGGTATCACACCAACGAAATGGTGGCAGATTAAGTTTTTTTTGCACTCCAAGTTATTGATGTTCAAACCCCGCTTGAGATGGAAAATATATCAAAATCAAAGGTTTTGATTGTTTTGACCTATCCCCATACACCATCGAACAAAGACGAGGATAACAAGAAGCACGATGAGTCCAACTTGTCCCGCACTCTACAGGTATATTTCTGGTTTTTAATTGTGCAGTGGCATCATGAAACAGGGCATTGGGACTTCCCCTCAGCAGTGGCGTTTCAGCGCTGTCAAAGGAGTCACTAAAGAGAACCAACTTTGATTTGGACTGATGACGTGCTGATGGTTTTAACTCTGCGGAAGAATTGAATAGTCAATGGGGGACGAAAATCCCAACTATTGAACCTCAAAAATATTCGAAACCAGCAATCGGACCACGTTGAATGCGAATGTTCAATGGGACATGGTTGGGTCGCGGATTTTTCAGGGAGCATGGGAGCTATGATACGTCACATGCATTGGCAGATGGGAGGGGCCATCAGCTGGTGGTTGAATTACCCCTCTTGGCCGATGCCGGGTCGACATGGCTACGATAAACCACCCAATCATAGAAACAGGAATCCAAAATCCAAAATCAAATTTTCCCTTTTTGTCAAAACCCCGTTTCTATGGTCCCAAACATGTGTAAATGCCATCCACCATGGTTTCTAATGGGTGCTCCTCTGCGGTCAGTTCTTTACCGTCAAGGCCATAGTTCCTTTGACGGCAAGTGGTGTGCATGGACACGGCAAATGTCAACGGAATTGATTGAAAGGAACAAGACTTGTTTTGACACTTCAAAAACTCACAAAATCCATTGACATTTGACATTTCCATAGGTCATCGCTTTTTCAACATCCAATTTTTGCGCAACCGACCGCAAAAGCACAGCTTCGGCTGAGGTGCCACCATCCAAATCGACCGGAGAAGAGAAGATAAAGCACACCGAACGGAAAAATCACAAAGAACCTGGGGAACATCAGGAGATCCACTTTTTTGGGATGGAGGTACAGTACAGAATTGGACAGACATCATAATTTAGCCATTAAACAAACATAAAAAAACACACACATCAAACAAGTGATTTGATCATGGATGTCCTGTAATTGAAAACAACATCATTTCACATCATTTTTGACTACGAATCATGAAACAAGTGATTTGATTGGTTTGGCGCCACACTGTAATCACCAGGCCCAATGGTAAAGCCTAACCCAATACACATACCCCATCTGTTTCCATGTTCATTAAACCCGCATTGCTGCCATGGCATACAATTGGATTATGTGTAATATGGCTAGTATATTATATGTGGTAGTGTGGCTATCGTGTTATTTACCGAGCTTCATTTTTGCAATGGCCAATGAAAACAAATGCTGGATTTGCCACCGTACTTGACATGACACGACCATGCGGATGCTCACTGTCTAAACTCATGCGGATTTTGTCAGAGGCCGAGCCCCCCAACTGAACAATCGGAAAGTCATTGGTGATTATCATCACTGGCTCGTATCACATTACGCTTTACACACGAATTAAGAACACACCGATTCCTTTCCGAACCAAGATGCTTGGTTGTGAAAAATACCCAGCTCATGTCATTGGTTACGAACTTAAGACTTACTCAAGTTTTATACCATCCACCAGTTATCCACCAGTTATTACCACTAGTTACCATCCGTTTTCCACAAGTTACCCACCAGCGACTGGGATATTTTTGTGATTTTTTGTGATACTTTTGGATTCATTAGTACTCTATTCCTTGACCCAGCTGGTAAACCCTTACCCTCTGGTTATGACTAACAGTTCGCCATGGTATAGATGGCCCTTAGAAATAGATGGTTTACCTATCAATAGCAGCAGCATGGTGATTTTCGATGGCGAACTGTTAAAAATAACCAGATGGTACTATTTCTTTAATTGCGAACAAAACAAACAGCGGCTGAATCCCAGCCTATGTTTCTCAGGGTCAATTGAAGGTCACCAAAAAATAAAATCAAACCCCACGTATACGCGCCAGCAAACTACTTTTTTCTGTACATAGTATACGTAAATACTGTAGTAAGTAGCAGCAACACAAAATGCTACTTGCTACGCGCCGGTAGTACCATAAACACATCCAAGACTGCTAGTCTGGTTGGTGGTTTGAACCCCTCTGAAAAATATGAAAGCCAGTTTTGGATGATGATACCCCAATATATTATGGAAAGTCATAAAAGTCATGTTCCGAAGCACCAACCTGATGCCAGCTCACTGCAGGATGCCAAGCGGCACGGCGGCGAAGATTTGCTGTTCCAGACCCCATTTCACATAGCCGCCTTCCTGGGATGCCGAAAGGCAAAAATAGAAATCTTGGTTGGTGCTGGTGACTCAATGGTGCACATCATTATACACAATATTTAGAAAAAAGGCTATATATATAATTTATAAACAATATATAAAATGCTATATACACAATATTGGTTATACACAATATGTAATTATATATAATTTAGATACAGTAGATTGATATAAAGCCACTAAGAATGGTTCCAAAAAAGATGCTGTGTTGTTTCCCAATCTCTCAAAACTTTGGGGCCCAGGTCCCATTCTTATCCTCTTACAAGATGGCCATTGTGAATGGATGGTACTGACAGCCTGGAAGTTTTATGTGGTAAAATTGGGGATGTGTTTAACACATTAAATACCTATAAATTACTTCTTCATCAAACTCATGTATGAGGATATATAAATTGCTATTCTAGGCTGCAGAAAAAACAAGTGAAAAAGTGTCCAGTGGACCTGGTTTCCGCAATGCGGAATCGTCATTCCAATGACTATTGCAACTCCTTTGAAAAAATGTCAATGACCCATCATATTGTCTAGTGCTCCCACGAAAGAAAGCCTGGAAAGGATCATGTTTGCACCCACATCAAAACAATCGTTTGAATGGTCGACTTTGCATGTCTTTGCAGTGACTGTTCTAGACATGGCACAGTGGAAGATATCAAGGGAACCAACTGCCAATTGTTTACCATCGCTGTTGAGGGTAATACATGACATGTGCACAAACAAATGATAGATGACTGCAAAAATACATACGTATATGTATATATTATATATATATATGAGTTCGTAGAAATATGTAGAGATTGAATAAACGATCAAATAAGTCCATTATGAATCATAGCTCTCAACTATCGTAATCTAGATAGATTTTCAGCAAATCCACGGTCACCACTTCATGTTTCGGCAAGGCTCTCCAAGTTCATCGGCACCTGAGGGGTAACCCGCTTTATGGCGGTCATGTCTTACATTGCCATAGGAAAATGGCCATTTAGTGCAATGATTTGCCTTTGAAGGGTTAAGATTTTCCAAAGCTGTGTGAAAGTACCAGGGTTACCAAGGGGTATCTATGTTAGTGGAGGCTACTTCTTGAAACCAGATGGTAAATCTGGAAAGCAGGCAAAAGTAGCATGAAGTGGCAGTGATAGTTTCGCTTGTGAGCAACAGTTCACCACTTCTGGTAGTTCAAGCTGGCTTGTTGTCCATGTTGTTCGCAATGCATAGACATTTTTGTTGAAATTCATTAAGCTTGAACTTGTGCCCTGGCTTATCATCCACCTTGTTCGCAATGCTTAGACCTTCAATTTTGCGAACTAAGTATATTCGAGAGATACACTGGCTGGTCTCCTAATTAATCACAATCCCGAATTGCTAGCAAATGGGTTTGTCTGAAAATATAGTACCTCTATATCCATTTGTTATAGTCATAATTTTCTCCATTAAATTGCTATTTAGAAGGTATATATTAACCATTTTGAGACAGACCCAAGTCATGAACAAACACAGCACCAAAAGACAGCCATGTCGTCCGGGGCTGATCCACACAGCTGTATCGTCCAGCCTTGTGCATACCTTGTGCGCCGCAGTGGGACTGTCCCATGGGAAGCTTGATGCCAAAGGGCAACAATTCGGTTTCATCGGAAGCGAGTTTAGCGTGTTCTATTCTTATCTGGGTTGATGTTGAGCTCGCTGATACCTAACTTTCTAACAAGGTTTTCCCGTTTCACCTGATAGTTAGGGGCCCTTTCGGAGTTGCAACTATACAAATACATACAAATACATACAAATACCCTCCAACTAACGTAGACCCTGCTAGTTAGGGGGTTGGCAGACTACGTCCGTTCCTATACGTTCCTCTTTAAATGGGCGAAAGCGACGTCCGGTCCTATACGACGTCCGTTCGATGGATCATCCTCATGGATTCACATTGGATCACCCAACCCCCCAAAATGTATTCTATTGAATCAAATCAATATTGGCTACACATATATATATATATATACACATACACAGTACATGTATGTGTATATATAAATATATATATATATATATTGATGATATATGTATGTTGTATATAGACATTATATATATATAGACATTATATATATATATACATTATATATATATTATATATATACACATTATATATATACACATTATATATATACATTATATATATACACACATTATATATATACATTATATATATACACACTGATTTTCATATATTACCATATCATACGGCAATGTATAGTAATATATAGTAATATATAGTAATATATATAGTAATATATAGTAATATGTATTATCATATTTATTTGTAGATCCGATTTCAGGATGATTAACACCCCCTGGCTGTTCGGTTTGTAGATGGGAACCCAGTTCAACCCAGTTTGTCTCCAAGCAACGCAGGCAGTGAAGGCAGCGCAGCAAGTATCACGCCTGACAACCGGAGATGAAGAATCAAATATCCTGGTGATTTAATGAGGATTTCATGGATTTAATGTGAATCTATGTGGATTATGGGATTTCATATGATTCAATGGATTACCCTGGGGTAAAGTTTTACATATATGGTTTCCTGAAATAGGGGTACCTCTGAATCATCCTTTTATAGATGGATTTTAGTATTTTTGTAAACCATCCAGCTATTGGGTACCCCCATTTATGGAACCCCCCTATATAGATAAAACCCATGGTTTCCCAAAAATGATCTGCAAATGGTGGGTTTTCCACATCTATGTTCGTTTGCAGGAAGGTAACATCCAGGATTTAACCAGGCAGCTTCCTGAGGAGAGGATTGTTTCAAGGCCGGTACCACAGAGAAGTGGGGTTATTGGAATCCCCAATCATTGGGGTTTTTGGATCCCCCAGAGTATCATCACATCTCCGAAGTTGGTAATAGTCCCTTCAATCTTAAAACAGTTTCCAGAAACCAATTTTTTGTTTTTTTGTAGGGGGATTTACCATGGATTTACACAGCTCCAGGGGACCAGGCTCTGCGTGGGGCTGGTGCCTAGGTGAGCATGCGCAGCCGGCGCAGCCGGTGCAGCCGGCGCAGACCTCGACTCACGTCCGTCCTGCGGACGGCCCTGCTGGAAGTGGGATATAGCTGGGAACACCTCGGAAAAAAAACTGGGAAACGATTGTTTTTTTTAAAAGTAATGAACAAACATGGATATAACTTGGGAAGAATTGCTGGTTGGTGGTTGAGGCCTGGTTGAGCCACCCATCGAAATAATATTAGTCAAATGGGAGTATTGTTCCCAATATATGGAAAATCAAATTCATGTTCCAAACCACCAACCAGATTGAATAATCTAGATATATGTCAGCAATGGATTGATGTCAGGGAACATATTTACTGTCATCCAAATATGCGTAAAGATTCCTCTCAATTTTATTGAACATGTTCCATTAAACCAATCCTGGCCAAAACCCCTAAAAAAAACTGATTGATGGGATTTAGACACTGATATTTCATATTTGATCATTTTCTGCCGGACACAGTCAAATTGTGGCACGAACATCCGTTGAAATACGGGACTCGATGTAACTAAGGTCTTTCTTAAGTATTCAAGTCATTAAAAAAAAATTATATGGAAACCAACTGACGCCAAAAAAAGGAATGTAACATAGCCATGGGAATCATTTTTTTTTAGTAAATCATCTACAAACAGAAGAGTTTCTATACCAACTGGGGTTCCCCATCTGTGACGCCAGTCCTTGGCCGCCACGAAACTCCGGAATCCCTTCGGCGCACTGCGGCGAAACGCCGGGGGCAACTAGAGCAAGTGGAAGTTTCTGGTCACAACTCCAGTTTCTGGAAGGAATTACCGTGTATATAATATAATATATATATATATATATATGATTGTATATGTATAGAAAATCTTACCGATGATGATGCGGATTGCTAGTTGTAGTGAGGAAGGGTTGCCGTGGCCAAATATACCAGGAACATTTGCGGTTAACAGCTCCGATTGACCCAGGGGATATAGCATACTGCTACTTGAGCAGTGTTCAAAAATCCCTCTATCATTCCATTATACAGGTCGGTTTATAGGGATTCCCCTATTGGATTATTATAATCTTCAAATCTTCAATATATTGGGTAGTATAATCCCTATAATCATCAACCAACAGCGCTCCGCTCTGATGAAAATGCGCGGCGAAGCTTGCAATGCAGCAACATGTTTTCCTCAGGCCCACAACCACTCACGGTCCTTCGTGATATCCAGGTATGTTGCTGGATCATATCGAGACGCCGGGGATCCGACGACCAGAACGGGGCGCGGAGACGACGACCCAAAAAAATAAAGACAACGAAAAAAAAACACCCCACAGCCCACGACCAAAAAACCATTATACCACGACTAACTCCTTTTTGGCCCCTCAACGGCCTGAATCCTCCAAAAAGGCTTCCGGAAGCCTCTAACTGGAGCGGGTTCTTTTATTCACGCCTCTGGGCTCCTTTCTGAACCGTCCACGGCCCGGATCCTCCAAAAAGGTTTGCGGAAGCCTTTAATTGGACCGTTTTTTTTTATTCACGCCCCTGGGCACCTCTGTCAAGCTTTAACGGCTTGGGAGCCTCCAAAACGGGCTCTGCGGGCTTCCAACGGGATCTGCGCGCAAGGGCATCCAAACGACATCTGCTTGCTTTGCTTCTTTGTGTTCTTTTTCTTGCTTTTCTTTTCGGCTGGAGTTCCATGGCGGCAAAGACCTTTTGAGTTTCAATTTGAACAGGCACAGGTCCTGTTGTCCGTCCTCCTCCTTGTACTTCTCCACAGCGCTTTCAAAGGTTGCCTGAGATTCCTGCAACACCCTGGTAGACTTGCCGTATGTCCTCCTCCGGTGCCGCAAGATCTCAATCACAGCGCTGGCAGGGACGGTGTCATCACCCAGCTCTACACAAACTGCTGTGGGCGTAGCTGCCACACCAGCCTCCACCAGGTTCTCAGCAACGTCCATGATCCTCTGCCTCTGCTCGGCACTGATCAAAGCCGCGCCAGCTTTTCGCCTGCGCACGATTCGCAGGCTTGCAGCAGGCAAACTAAGAAGAAAAAAACATTCTATAAGCATACGTGCATGCACAATGATAAATAAACATATATATGGGGCCTTGTCTAAATTCCTTTTCCCGGATTCGGACGAAAATCGCTTTCACTGCGTTTTTTTTACAGGACTCCGCCTTGAAAGTTCAATTGCCCCAACAAACCTCAAAAAGTTGCGAATGCTTACTTCGAATCACAATCCTGCACATGTAGCTAGCGCGCGGCTGTTTTATCCCGAGCTGCTGGAGCTACTGGAAACACTATCGCGCCCAGTATGGTTCCTTTGTTTGGTCTAACCCATGGCCCAGCTGGAAGCAAACAGTGCTCTTGCGTTTACAAGCACGGTGAGTTGACCGAGGGGCAGCTGCGTATTCTTGGGGCAATTATCTAGCGCGGATCTACCGCCAGAACTACGTTTAGCCTAGCCATTAAATTTTGAAAAGCAGCTGTTTTCACATATCTTCACAAGCCATGTTTGTGGTGCTGGCCAAAAAGAAGGTGAAGCGGCAATGCAGCTCAAAGAGATTTATGAAAAAGAAGGCTATTGTGGAGTTGCCCAAGCAAACAACAAACGCAAGGAAGCAAGAGGGGAAGAAAGCATCGGGCGTGACTATCTTTCACTTGATGGGCTATGTAAAAGTATCTAGCGCCACACTAGCGCAAATCTAGCGCTAAGCTGCAGGAAAACGATTTCACTGCATATATACAGGGCTCCGCCTTCTAATGAAATTTGAAATACATCACTGCCCAATATTTACGGCCTTCGATTTTAAAAGTTCCTTATAATTAATCTTATTGGCATTTTAGAGCGGACCCCATATATAATTAAATGTATGGTACCATTTTTGTACTGTGATCACCAGGTTGGCCGTCGTCTGGCTATATTTTCTCTCACGAAAGCTTCTGCCAATGGGTTTTTCTCAGAGAAAAATTGCTAAATTCATTTACATAACATCACCTACATCAACTTGTCCTACTTCCTTCACATCAGAGCAGCCTTTACACACAGAGAAGCTTTTTCACATCAGCGATTTACACAGAGAAGCTTTTACGCACAGAAGCTTTTACACCGAGAAGCCTTTACACAGACAAGTTTTTACACACAGAAGCTTTTACACACAGAAGCTTTTACACACAGAAGCTTTTACGCAGAAAAGTCTTTACGCAGAAGAGCGCTTACACACAGAGGCGTTTACACAGAGACAAATGTACGCTCAGAAGCCTGTACACACAGATAAAATTACGCACAGACTGAGAATACCTCAATGGTAGTTTTGAGCTTGTGATACATACACTCAATGCCAACTGACATGGAATCCACATGTTGCAGCTTATCATGAATAGAATCAATCATCAACATCATTCATGAGCACGCATCTTTCATCACCGTTGATCATCATCCAGCACCGTCCAGCATATCTTCTCACCATCAATCATTCCGCATCAAAAACCTTTTCATCATTCATAATCAAATATCATCAATCAACATCCATCATCTTTCTATCTTCCACTTCCATTGTCTTTGTTGACTACTCCCTCCTGCTCTTCTTTTGGGCCACACCGTCGTCTAGTTTCTTCCTAAGTAGCCGGCCAACATTTTAAAAAAAAACTTATTGCCATTCTTGTTGCCATGTGCTTCTGCGGCGACCGTACTTTCAATGAAGGAGAGGAAACCTAACTTTCAATCGAAACACGTCAGGCCTGCGCCGCGTGGCCCCCCACTGCAGTCTCCTTCCTGTCTTGGAGATCTCTCGGCTGACACACCCATTGTCGAGTTTCCCAACCACACTCCAGCGTGTGCCATTGCCAGCGTGGCAGTCAACGCAATTGAAGCAGCGGCCGAAGAGCCTGTAGCGACCAAGTGACCTCGCTTTAGGCATTGACAGATCACCGGTGGAAGACTTGAACTGCTTCTTCACGGCAGTGCGCAACCACATATTCGGCGACAGTTCGTGGTCATCATCACCTCCTGCGAGGCCTAGGTCGTTGACAGAGAATGTGGCCCGGCCATATGCACGCCACTGAAGAGGCATCTCGGGCACAACTGGCTACAATGCATAGCAGACGCCGACTTGCGGCAATGCAATGTTAGTTTCTTTTCGCAAAGTTTTGAAGTTATTCACGGGATTTTAATGTGGTACTTATGGGAAAACAAGTCATTACCACACAAGTTCATCAAGATAAGGAAAGGGATGAATTCATTGCCACGTTGGTTCATCTAGCCTTGGATCTATAGTGAATTTTCATCATGAAAAACATCAAGACATTCAGACCCGTAACAAATTGCGATCCGTAGCGTGCAAATGGTTCATAGGAGGAGTCTCCCACAAACAATGGCAATCAACTTGCGTCATACCATCCAACCAGAAAAAATACAGATGGTCTGATATGCAAAGCACGCCGCATGAGAATTAGATCATACATGTAGTGCCGAAAAGGAAAGCAAGAAAAAGAATACAAGAAGCAGAGCAAGCAGATTTCGTTTCAAGCTGAAAAAAGGAGCGAGCCAGTGTATCGGATGCCCTAACATAGAGCTGGCGGCTGTGCCCACTGGAGCGGCAACTCTACTTGGAGCGAATAAATGGAGCCAGCGGCTTACTTTGAACCTAGAAAATAAGCCCGCGGCT